>Ga0214917_10000239_pt1 | contig 71287 bp, 52 predicted proteins | sample LL_1208_BB_MetaG_FD_177983 | JGI IMG/M metagenome (GOLD analysis project Ga0214917, IMG submission 177983) | Freshwater microbial communities from Lake Lanier, Atlanta, Georgia, United States - LL_1208_BB | ecosystem: Environmental > Aquatic > Freshwater > Lake | place: USA: Georgia | collected... | reverse complement strand
GATCCGGACAATCAGGACGCGGTCATCATCCGCGAGGCGGCGCTCGCGCAGGCAGGCCCCGTCGAAGCGGCCATCGAGCCCGATGCCGGAATCCTGCCGGCCCCCGGTGTCAGCCTGCCCACCGGGAATCCCGCGGAACTCGAAGCGATCGCCGCACGTCGCCGTGTCGCCGCACAACAGCTCGAGCGCGATATCGGCGTGAGAATCCGCGACGCCCGGCAGCTGCTCGTCAGCGATCCGGATGCCGCACGAGATCAGCTCAAGACGATGCAGGAAGAAGTGCGGCTGTCCACGGATCTCGACGAGGCCACGCGAAGCCGTCTGGAGCGGCAGCTCGAGTCTCGCATCCGGGAGTCGATCATCCGCTCCCGCGAAAAGGTCGACCGGGATCTCGCCAACGATCGACGTGCCGCGATCGGCCGCGAACGCATGCGGCTCAACACGGAACTGCAGCGCCGCGAGGATCGTTTCGTGCAGCTCACGGAGCGGTACAACGCCCTCGTCGAAGAGGGCATCCGGATCGCCTACGCCCAGCCGGAGTATTACCCGGAGATGGTCGGTGAGGAGGCCGTCATCGGTGCCGAGACGCCGACGCGGGTGTTCATCGAGGCGGAGCGCGGCGTGGGCGAGGAGATGGAAATGGAGGCGCCCCCGTTGTGGGCGAATCATCCCATGCCGATGACCGCCCGCGTCGTCGCGCGAACCGCGCCGCTCGTGGCCCGCATCCTCCACTACGACGCCCAGAACCAGCGCACACGGCGCGACCAGCAGCGCGGCTTCATGGACGCCATGCACGAGGTGGACGTCGCGGCGATTCCCTTCCCGACCGAGCCGCCCATCGTCTATCCGACCGCCGAACGGTGGCGGCAGATCACGAAGCTGCGGGAAAAGTACAAGTCGGTGGACCTTGCAAGCCCGTCGGAGAACGAGAAGAAGATCTACGACGCACTCGATCGGCCGGTGTCGCAGGCACTCGATTTCAACGAGACGCCGTTGCGTGCGGCGATCAGCCAATTGTCGGACGAGTTCGACCTGCCGATCGTGCCCGACGTCCGGGCGCTCGACGAGGCGGGTCTCGATCTCGATGCCACCACGGTCACGAAGCGATTGAGCGGCATCCGGCTGCGGTCGGCCCTGCGATTGCTGCTGGAGGAAGCCGACCTGACCTATCTTGTGAAGGACGAGGTGCTCGTCATCACGACACGCGAGAAGGCGGCGGAAACGCTCGTGCGGAAGGTCTACCCCGTGGCGGACCTCGTGATCCCACTGAGTGCGGGTGCCGCGATCAATCCCTTCCAACAGGGCGGCGGCATCGGTGGTGCCAACGCGATGGGCGGTCCCGGCGCAGCGGGCGCCGGCATGGGCGGCATGGGAATGGGCGGTGCCGGCATGGGCGGCATGGGCGGCTTCTGCTGGGTGGCCCGCGAGGTGTACGGAGCGCATGATCCCCGGTGGCTCGTGTTCCGCGACTGGATGATGGACGAGGCTCCCGCATGGCTGCGGCGGCTCTACGGAGCCCATGGCCGAGCGGTTGCCGACTGGGTGCGTCACCGGCCGCTCGTGAAGTCGGTGCTGCGAAGCGGCATGGATCTCGTCGTCGCTTCGCGCATGAGCCCCTTGCCACGGGCAGGGCACGCGCAGGTGTCCGACGCCAAGGCGCGTCTGGCACGTCGGGACGGTGATGATCGCGGCGACACCGGAGCGCCGGCCGCAGCACGAATTGCGCCGGTGGCGACGACGCTGGTCGCTGCTGCCACCGCTCCGCCCGGCGACGCCACGGATCTCGGCCGCGTCGGGCTGCCACAGGAGATTCTCGACTCTGCCGAACTCGATGCCGCCCTCGCCGCCTATCTCGGGGCCGGAAACGATCCCGCTCGGCCACGGGACGCCGACGCGCGGGAGATGGCAGCACGGGCCGCGCAGGTGCGTGTGTCCGCGCTCGAGCTCGGACGTCAGAAGCGATTCGACCGCGCCGCCCAGCTGTTCCAGGCGGCGATCGCAGCGGGGCATGCCGAGCCGTGGATGTACGAGTCGCTCGCCGTGGCGCTCGAGGCCGCCGGTCGTTCACGTGACGAGATCGAGCGCGTGCTGCTCTCGAGCGCCGACTTCGCCACGAGTGCCACGGATCTCCTCCAGCTCGCCCACTACCTCGCCCGCGGCGGGTCGGATCGCCACGCGATCCGGCTGTGCCGGCAGGTCACACGCATCGATCCCGTCAATCGCGAAGCCTACGCGCTCGCGATGACGCTCGCCGCCCGCAGCGAAGACGACGCCGGCCTGCGCTGGGCCTGCCCCGGCGTGCTCTCCCACGAGTGGCCCGCGGCGCAGCGCGACATCGCCACGCGTGCCGCACGGCTCGCAAAGGCCACGATCGACCGGCTGGAGGCAGCCGGCTCCAAGGACGAGGTGGACGCGTTTCGAGGCGCGGTCGATCGCGCGCTCGTGCGCGACCTCGTCGTGGATGTCAGTTGGACCGGAGATGCCGACATCGACGTCGTCGTGCAGGAACCTCCCGGGACGGTCTGCTCGCGGACGTCCCCACGATCGACGTCCGGCGGGCAGTTACTGGCAGACGACCAATGCGGGGCCGTCCCGACAGGTGACGCGGGGAATGGCCGCGTCCAGTGCGAGCGGTATACCGCCGCGGAGGCGTTTCCGGGCACCTACACGATCCTCGTTCGCCGTGTCACCGGACGCGTGACGGCCGACACGATCACGGTGGAAATGACCCTCTTTCGGGGTACGGATCGCGAGCAACGCCTGCGACGACAGGTGCCGGTGACGGCCGACGAACAACTGCTCACGGTCGACGTGCCATGGGGACGGCGGCAGCAGCCTCTCTTCGACGCGCAGATCGCGGAAGATGTCAACGTGCAGAGACGGATCGGACGATCCGTCCTGATGCAGCAGTTGGTCGGACTGAACGACCCGGCGACGATCGCTGAATTCTCGGAGAGTCGTGGCGGCCTCGGGGAAACAGCCCCATCGTCTCCCCAGGCCGGGACTGGGCTGCCGTTCTTTCGCGGGGCAGGCGCGATCGGCTACCAGCCGATTGTCTCGACACTCCCTGAAGGCTTGAACTTCCAGGCGCAGGCGGTGGTCTCGGCCGATCGCCGCTACGTGCGCATCACGGCGACGCCCCTCTTCTCCGGCGTTGGTCAGGTCACGCAGTTCAACTTCTCAGGCGGCGGAGCCCAGGGAACCGGTGGTATGGGCGGTGGTGGCATGGGCGGCGGAGGTATGGGTGGGGGTGGTATGGGCGGCATGGGCGGCGGTGGCATGGGGGGGATGGGAGGCATGGGCGGCGGAGGCATGGGCGGAATGGGCGGAATGGGTATGGGTGGTGGTGGCATGGGCGGTGGCATGGGCGGTGGGATGGGTGGCGGCCTCTGCTGGGTCGCCCGCGAGGTCTATGGCCCGACGAACCCCCGCTGGCTGCTCTTCCGCGCCTGGCTGCTCTCGGCGGACGCCCCAGCATGGCTGCGCGACCTGTACGGAATGCATGGCGAGGCGTTCGCCGCGTGGATTCATGACAAGCCGGCTGCGAAGATGGCCCTGCGGGTGCTCATGGATGCCGCGATCGATTCCACGGCCCTGCGGGCGACGACACCATGCCCCGCTTCGGAGTGATCCTGGCCGCCGCCGGGCAGAGCAGTCGGTTTCAGGACGCCAACTACAAGAAGCCGTTCGCGCCGCTCGCGGGCCGACCGGTCTGGCTCCACTCGGCCGAGAAGTTCACCGATCGCGACGACGTGAAGCAGGTCGTGATCGTCGTGTCGCCCGCCGATCGAGAGTCCTTCCTCGAAACGTTCGGCGCGAACCTCGCCTTCATGGGGATCACGCTGGCCGAAGGGGGTGACCAGCGCGCCGACTCGGTGCGGCGCGGCCTCGAGAAGCTCGCACCGGAGATCGACACGGTCGCGATCCACGACGCCGCCAGACCGTGCCTCGCCACGGTCTGGATCGACCGCGTGTTCGAGGCTGGCGCCCGGACGGGAGCGGCGATCCTCGCCACGCCGGTGACCGGCACGCTCAAGCGGGTCGGCCCCGACCATGTGATCACGGCGACGGTCGATCGCACCGGCCTGTGGGAGGCGCAAACGCCCCAGGTCTTCTCCCGATCGCTCCTGGAGCGGGCCTATGCCTCGGCGGGCGCGGGCGCCGCCACCGACGAGGCGAGCCTCATCGAGGCACTCGGACATCCGGTGACGGTCGTGCCCGGCTCACCGATCAATCTCAAGATCACGTCGCGCGAGGATCTCAGGCTTGCCGAGCAGGCACTCAAGGCGCTGCCGAAGCCCAGGCTCTCAGGGCCCGCCCATCCGTTCGGCGACGACGACCGCTGGAGGTAGGCGATGCACGCGGCGGCCCACGACGACCTGCTCGCCGATCTCGAGGCCCGCGGCCTCGTGCAGCAGTCCACCGATCGCGCGGCTCTCTCCGCGTGGTTCGCGACGCCGGGCCGCCGCGTCTACGTCGGCTTCGACCCCACGGCCGACAGCCTGCACGTGGGCCACCTCGTCGCCCTCGTGCTCCTGCGCCGCGTCGCAGCGGCTGGCCACGAGCCGGTGGCCGTCGTGGGCGGCGCCACCGGCATGATCGGCGACCCGAGCGGCCGCAGCGAGGAGCGCAACCTGCTCTCGCCGGAGCAGCTCGCCGCGAACATCGCGGGAGTCGAACGGCAGATCAGGGCCGTCCTCACCGCCCCGGGACATGCGGTCGGCCCGCCCTCCGGTCGCGTGCACGTCGTCAACAACGCCGACTGGACCCGCGGCATCGGCTATCTCGAGTTTCTCCGCGACATCGGCAAGCACGTGCCGATCGGCCAGATGCTCGCGAAGGACTCGGTCCGGTCACGCCTCGAGAAGGACGGCATCTCCTACACCGAATTCAGCTACATGCTCCTTCAGGCGTGGGACTTCGTGCATCTCTCCGACGCCCTCGACTGCCGCGTGCAGCTCGGCGGCAGCGACCAGTGGGGCAACATCACGGCCGGGATCGAGCTTGCGCGTCGGCTGCGTGGCCGGGAGCTTCACGGCATCACCTGCCCGCTGCTCACGAAGGCCGACGGCACGAAGATGGGGAAGACCGCCGCCGGTGCGGTCTGGCTCGATCCCCGCCGCACGAGTCCCTATCGCTTCTACCAATACTGGATCAATCTCGACGACGACGACGCGGGCCGTTGCCTCGTGCGGCTCACCGACGTGCCGCTCGACGAGGTGCGGTCGCTCGACGAGGCACGGGCCGCCAACCCCGCCGCCCGCGACACGCAGCGGCGGCTCGCCGAGGAGCTCACGCGGCTCGTGCACGGCGCGTCGGGACTCGACGCGGCCCGCCAGGCCACGGCCATCTTCTTCGGGGCCGAGATCGCGAGCCTCGACGACGAGTCGCTCGGCGAAATCTTCGCCGACGTCCCGAGCCGTGAACTGCCCCGCGCCTCCCTCGACGCGGGCCTGCCGCTGGTCGAGGCATTCGAGGCCACGGGTCTGGCCCAGAGCCGTGGCGCCGCGCGGCGCACGATCGAGCAGGGGGGCGCCTACGTGAACAACCGCCGCATCGCGGATGCGGCGCATCGGCTGACATCCGCCGACCTCGTCGGCCAGGCGACGCTCGTGCTGCGTTCCGGCAAGAAAGCCTACGCGCTGCTGCGGTTCAGCTGACCGGCCGCGCGGGCGGGCCGATCTGGTAGAGCGGCGGGGACTCCGCGTCCGGCACGGGATCGAGCTCGAGCGGCACCGCGTGTGCCAGCCCGTCGGCGACGACCCCGTCGAGCGACCACGCGCCGGCGTCCCTGATCTCCACGTCGATGATCCGCCCGACGAGCCGTCGCGGCCCGTCGAAGACGACGATGCGGTCGCAGCTCGTACGCCCGGAGAGCTGCACCATCTCCTCGGGGCCGGCCGCGTCGTCACCCGGGACCGTCTCGTGAGCACCGCCCCGTGCGGCCGGCGACTGAGCCGCTTCGGCGGCATCGCGTCGGGCTGCCGCCTCGCGCTTCTCCTCCCGGGCCGAGAGTCCCTCGACGAGCACCGGCCGTCGCACGCCGATGAACCGCCGGTTGCCGGCCAGGCTCGCGTCGGCCTGGGCCTCGAGGAGGACGCGGTGCCGCTCGCGTTTCACCTCCTCCGGCACGTCATCCGCCTGGCGATCGAACGCCTTCGTGCCGGGCCGCGGGCTGTACTTGAAGATGAAGGAGTTCTTGAAGCCCGCCGAGCGCACGAGGTCGAGCGTCGTCCGGAATTCCTCGTCGGTCTCGCCGCAGAAGCCCACGATGAAGTCGCTCGTGACCGCCGCGTGCGGCAGCTCCTCGCGCACCATCGCGAGCATCTCGAGGTACTGGCCGATCGTGTAGCCCCGCTTCATCCGCCCGAGCACCGCGTCCGAGCCGTGCTGCGCCGGCACGTGGAGGTAGGGGCAGACCGCCGGCAGGTCGCGGACGGCCGCGACGAGGTCGGGCGTCATGTCGCGCGGGTAGTTCGTGACGAACCGGATCCGATCGAGGCCATCGAGCCCGTCGAGCCGCTCGAGCAGGTCGGAGAGCCGCGTGGTGCGGCCGCCGTCCGTGAAGCGGTACGAATTCACGGTCTGGCCGATCAGCGTGATCTCGCGACACCCCTCGGCGACGAGCTTGCGAGCCTCCGCGACGATCGTGTCGGGAGACCGGGCCTGCTCCGGGCCGCGCACGTGCGGCACGACACAGAACGTGCAGAACTTATCGCAGCCGGTCTGCGTGCGCACAAACGCCTGGAACGGCGTGGGACGCATCGCCGGCTCCCGGTCGGGGTCATAGCTCTCGAACGAGCGGGCGATCGCATCCCGCGACGCTCCCGTGCGATCGAGGCTCACCTCGATGCGAGGTCCGCCGCCGGCGAGCACACCGGCCACGAGCGACGGCACCTGATGCAGCTGTCCCGGCCCCACGACGAGATCGACCCACGGCGCCCGCGTGCGCACGAGGTCCTGATCCTTCTGCGCCATGCAGCCGAGCACGCCGACGACGAGATCGGGCCGGCGCGCCTTCACCGACCGCACCCGCCCGAGGGCCGAGTAGATCTTGTCCTCGGCGTGCTGCCGCACGGAGCAGGTGTTGTAGAAGATGGCGTCGGCCTCGGCCGCGCTCGCCGCCATCTCCCAGCCCTGCCGGCGCAGCGCCGCCACGACGAGCTCGCTGTCGAGCACGTTCATCTGGCAGCCGACGGTCTCGATCCAAAGCCGCTTGGCCATTTTCCCGCTACCGATTCGGGAAACACGACGCCTTACCGGAAGGCGGATCGCGACGTGAACCGCAACGATGCGTCCGGGGACGCGAGTATAGAAACATGAAGTCGTCAGCCGCCATGGCAGGGTGCATGTCGGCATGGCCGGGATTCAGGCCCGGGATTCAGGCTGCAACCAGCGATCAATCCCCTCTGGCTCCACTCGACTCACCCCAGCCGCGAGCCGACGTGGAGCGGGCTGCCGCGCAGGAACTCCGCGCTCGACATGCTGCGGCGTCCCTCCGGGACGAGACGCAGGATCTCGAGGGCCGTGCGCGTGCCCGAGTCGGATGCACCGCACGCGACGACGAGGCGGCCGTCGTCGGTCGCGAGCACCGTCCCCGGCGCGACCTCGGGCGACGGCACGGTTGCCGTGACGGCCGAGTCCTCCAGCACGAGCCGCTGCCGCACGCCGTCGGCCCGCTCGAAGAACGTGACGGCACGCGGCCACGGATCGAGGGCTCGCCGCAGTCGATCGATGACGAGCGCGGACCGTGACCAGTCCACGACGCCATCGGCCTTCGTCAGGCGAGGGGCGCGGGTCGCGCGGGTCGCGTCCTGGGGCTTCGCGACCGTGTCGAGGCCACCGGCGGCGGCCGCCGCCCGCAGGAGCCCGATCGCCTCCACCACGGCGGGTGCGCCGAGTGAAGCGAGCCGTGGCTCCAGCTCGGCGGCCGTCTCACGCGGTCCGAGCGGCGTCGAGCGCGTGGCGAGGATCGCTCCGGCATCGAGCGCCGGCGTCATGCGAATCACGCTCACGCCCGCGACGTCGTCTCCCGAAAGGATCGTCCACTGCACCGGCGACGCCCCGCGGTGCCGCGGCAGGAGTGACCCGTGCAGATTGACCCCGCCGAGCGGAGCGGCCGAGAGCACGGCGGGCGAGAGGATCTGCCCGTAGTCGCAGACCACGAGCAGGTCGGGACGGAGCGATGCGATCGCCTCCACGGCGACGGGCTCGTTGACATGCTGCGGATCGAGCACCGTCAGCCCGGCCTCGGTCGCCGCGGCACGCATCGGATTCGGTGGCGGTCGTCGCCCCTCGGGGGCGCGGTCCGGCCGCGTGACGACGGCGGCGATCGTGTGCTCCGAGGCGCACAGCGCATGCAGCATCGGCACCGCGAACGGCCCGGTGCCCATCACCACGAGGCGGAGCCCGTCGGCGGCGGTCACGCCGTGCACCGTGCCGCCTCGAGCCGGTCGAGCTCCGCGAGGAGCACCTCCGTGGGAGGGAGCTCACCGCGGGCCTGTTTGCCGGCGAACACCTCCCGGAAGGTCTCGAGCGATCGCCGCACCTCGAGCGTCGCCGCCTCCGGCAGCCGGTCGGTGAACAACCGGCCGTCGAGGTGGTCGTATTCGTGCTGGACCACCCGCGCGAGCAGGCCTTCGAGATCGAGGTGAATGGGTTCTCCGTCGAGCGACCACGCATCGACGACCACCCGCGCCGGTCGTCGGACGTCCATGCGGACGCCCGGCAGGCTCAGGCATCCTTCCTCCTGCACGGCCGTCCCGCGCGGCTTGCTGAGCACCGGATTCACGAACACGAGCTCCTCGCCCTCGTCCGGATGCCCCGAGCAGTTGACGACGAACAGCCGATACGGGAGCGCCACCTGGTTGGCCGCAAGACCGATGCCACCCGCCTCGTACATGATTTCGAACATCCGGTCGATCGCGGCGGCGAGGGAATCGTCGAGCCGCATCACCGGCTTCGCGCGACGCGCGAGCGCCGGATGCGGGTATTCCACGAGCGCGAGCGGCCCGATCTCGGCGGCCGGCGACGTCGTCTCCATGTTCGCGTTCCGTGGGGTCGGTGATGGCGAGCCGGCGGGAATGACCGGGACGCAGCATCGCGTCTCCACCGCACGACTCTCGCTGCATGATAGTCGTACCGACGACGGACCCTCCACGGCGGCCGCCGAGCGGTGCGGGACGCGCTCGAAACGCCGGGCCGAGCCGAGGCCCGCGGCCGCTACACTGGGCGTCATGGAGCCTGGACATGACTCCGTCCGCCGCGCCCTCGACCCATGGCTGCTCGCGGGCACCTGCGGCGGCGTCGGATACGCGCCGCGGGCCCCCGGCACGTTCGGCGCGCTCGTGGGAATCCCGCTGTCGCTCGCCACGGGTGGTGCGGCGACGTGGCTGGCGACACGGTTCACGGACGCGGCTGGAGCGGGCGGCACGACGCTCCTCTTGGAAGCGGCCCTCGTCGCGCTCGTCTGCGCGCTGGGGATCCCGATCTGCACGCGGGCGGCCGCGCGGCTCGGGCGGGGCAAGGACCCGGGTGCGGTCGTGTTCGACGAAGCCGCGGCCCTGCCGCTGACACTCCTCGTCGTACCCCCGTCCGATCGTTCCGTGCTCGTGCTCGCCGCGGCCTTCGTGCTCTTCCGGGTGTTCGACATCTGGAAGCCCGCTCCGTGCCGACAGCTCGAGGGACTGCCCGCCGGCCTCGGCATCATGGCCGATGACTGGGGCGCCGCGGCATGGGCGGCCGTCGGTCTCGCGCTGGCCCGCCTCGCGTTTGCCGGCGGTGGGGCCACGGGGTAGACCATGACCCGGCGGACCCGGCGACGCCGTGACGCGACATGGCGACCGTCGCGCCAGGGTTCGACGGGGCGGGACTGACCGGAACGCGACGACCATGCGCATCCTGCTCGTGGATCACGCCTGCTGCGATCCTCCTCACTCCCGAGCGCACCATCTGCGGACCGCACTGGCCGGGCTCGACGTGATCGCCTCGGTCTGCGGGCCCGCCAGCGTCTCGACGCTCGAGTCACCCAGCCCCGGCCTCCACGGCATCCATCTGCACGACGTCGCCGCGGCATCCCGGATGCTCCTCGCCGCCGTCCGCGACGGCGCGGCCGAGGCGTTTCTCACCGCCACCGCGACGGTGCCGTCGCGACTGCTCGGACTCGTTCGCGAGACCGCCCGGCAGATGATCGCGGAGGCGGTGGACATGCTCGATCCCGACGCCATCTTCGTCGTGCACGCGGGCATCCTCGCCGACCTCGCCATCGAGACCGGCGCGCCGGTCGTCGTGCACGTCTCGGCCGGTGATCTCGCCGCGGCCGCCTCCCGCCCTTCCCTGCGGCGGCTCGTCCGCGCCGCCGTCGGCTCGAGCGGCACGGTGGTGGCCGCCGACGAACCGACCGCGACGGAGCTCGCGCGGCACTGGCTGGCTGCCGACGCGATCGCCGAAGGCCGCTGCGAAACCTGGCCCCTCGCGCCCGACGAGGCGATCTCCGTGCTCACCGCCTGCCGTCGCGCCGTGGGGCGCCGTCAGGCGGCGACGGGGTGAGACGACGCGCGAGCGGGTAGACTGCCGGTGCGGCCGATCGAGCCCGCGGCCGTGCGACGCGCGATCGATTCACGAAGACGGCAGGGCGACGCGGATGCCCGCGTTGCCCGAGCACGACCCCCCACGACCCGGTACGAAAGGCCTGCATGGCACGTACGCCCCAGCGACGTTCGCACGGTTCGACACGCACCCCGCCCCGCACGGCCCGGCCCGCACGAGGTCGGGTCGCGAGCGGCGCCGCGCCGACGGCCGGTGCCGTCGCGCCCGACCTCGCCCGTGCCCGGCGGGTCGTGCTCGATCTGCTCGCCATTCCCGGGGTCTCGGGGCGCGAGAAGGCCGTCGCGAACCACATCGCCGACCGGCTCCGCAAGGCGGGCTGCCCCGCCGACGCGATCGCGTTCGACGACGCGCACACCCGGACGCCGATCGCCGGCGAGGTCGGCAACCTCATCGTCAGGCTTCCCGGCACGCGCCCGGGCCCGCGACGACTCCTCATGGCCCACATGGACACCGTGCCGGTGTGCCTCGGGGCGAAGCCGGCGGTCAAGGGAAACTTCATCGTGAGCACCGACCCGAGCACCGGGCTCGGGGGCGATGACCGCGCGGGCGTGGCGGTGGTGCTCTCCACCGCGCTCGACATCCTCGAGCGCGGCCTCGACCATCCACCGCTGACGCTCCTCTTCGCGATCCAGGAGGAGGTCGGGCTCTACGGAGCCAGATACGTGAAGGGGGCGGACCTCGGCCGCCCGAAGCTGGCCTTCAACTTCGACGGTGGGGCGGCCGAGAAGATCACGGTCGGCGCGACCGGCGGCTACCGCATGGACATCACCATCGAGGGCATTCCCTCCCATGCCGGCGTCGCGCCGGAGCAGGGGGTCTCGGCGATCGCGATCGCCTCGCTGGCGATCGCCGCGCTCGTCGAGGATGGCTGGCACGGCCTCGTCGAAAAGCAGGGCAAGCGCGGCACGAGCAACGTGGGCGTCATCAACGCCGGTGCGGCCACCAACGTCGTCGCCGAGTCGGCCCAACTGCGGGCGGAGGCGCGTGGCCACGACCCGGCCTTTCGCTCCCGCATCGTCAAGGCGATCGAGAAGGCGTTCACCGACGCCGCGAAGCGGGTGCAGAGCGCGTCGGGGCGGAGGGGCCGGGTGACGTGCGAGGGCCGTCTCGACTACGAGGCGTTCCGCCTCGACGACGACGAGCCGTGCGTCGTGGCCGCCACGGAGGCGGTCCGGGCCGTCGGCCTCGAGCCCAGGCTCGACGTCAGCAACGGCGGCCTCGACGCCAACTGGATGGCCGCCAACGGCATCGCGACGGTCACGCTCGGCTGCGGCCAGGCCGACATCCACACCACGAACGAGCGGCTCGACCTCGCGGTCTTCGAGAACGCCTGTCGGATCGCCCTCCGCCTCGCGACGGGCGTGTGAGGCCGGCGGGTTCGCGCGGTGCGTCCCCTCCCCTACATTCAGCATCCATGGCAGCCGACCGCGTTTCGCCCGAGCCGTTCCCGCTCGACGCCATCCACCAGGGTGACTGCCTCGAGATGCTCGCGCGGCTGCCCGACGCGAGCGTCCACCTCGCGTTCGCGGACCCTCCGTTCAACATCGGCTACGACTACGACACCTACGACGACCGCCGCACGGCCGACGACTACCTCGCGTGGTCCCGCCGGTGGATCGGGGGCGTGCAGCGGGTGCTGCGCCCGGACGGCACGCTCTGGCTGGCGATCGGCGACGAGTACGCGGCCGAACTCAAGGTGCTCGCGACCCGCGAGCTCGGCTTCACCTGCCGCAGCTGGGTCGTCTGGTACTACACGTTCGGGGTGAACTGCCGCGCCAAGTTCAGCCGGTCCCACGCCCACCTCTTCCACCTCGTCAAGGATCCCGCCGCCTTCACGTTCAACAGCGACGCGATCCGCGTGCCCAGCGCCCGCGAGCTGGTCTACGGCGACAAGCGGGCGAATCCGCGGGGACGCCTGCCTGACGACACGTGGGTGCTGCGGCCGCAGGACCTGCCCGCCGGGTTCGGCTCGGACGAGGACACGTGGTACTTCCCCCGGGTGTGCGGCACGTTCAAGGAACGCTCGGGCTGGCATGGCTGCCAGATGCCGGAACAGCTGCTCGGGCGGATCATTCGCGCGTCGAGCCACCCGGACGACGTCGTGCTCGATCCCTTCGCCGGCAGCGGCACCACGCTCGCGGTCGCCAAGAAGCTCGGTCGCCGGTTCATCGGATGCGAGCTCTCCGAGGCCTATGCCGAACGGATCCGGGCACGGCTCGAGACGATCGCGGTCGACGATCCTCTCGACGGCGCCGCCGAGCCGCTCAAGAGCGCCCCGTCCACGGCCAGGGGTCGGCGGCTCACGAGGGGCGGTGCGGGCCGCAGACGCGTGGCTCCGGAGCGGGGCGACCAGAAGCTCTTCTGATCGCGTGCCGTGGCGGGAAGGGGCGTCGCGCCCTGGCCGAGCCGCGGCCGTCGGGGCTCGCGCCCATCCGGGCGGGTGGTCGTTCGCACGAGCGGGCCCGGCCCGTCTTGCCCGGCGGCGGCCGTTCGGCTTGAATCCGGCCTGGTGATCGTCGATCCCGCGGAGCCCTCGCGATGCACTACGGACTCAATCTCCTGCTCTGGACCGATCGCCTCCACGACGGCCTCGTGCCCGTCGTCGAGCGCATCAAGGCCCTCGGCTACGACGGGGTGGAGATCCCCATCTTCGAGCTCGACGAGCCGCTCCACCGCCGCTGGGGCGCCCGCTTCGACGGACTCGGCCTCGCACGCACGGCCGTGACGGTGCGCAACGCCGGCGACAACCCGATCAGCCCCTCCGCGAGCGTGCGTGCGGCCGCGGTCGATGCGATGCGGCGCACGCTCGACTGCTGCCATGCAGCGGGCGCCACGATCCTCTGCGGCCCGACGCATTCGGCGATCGGCGAGTTCACGGGGGCCGGCCCGACGGAGGACGAATTCAAGTGGGGCGTCGACACGATGCGCCAGGTGGCCGAGCATGCCCAGCAGGCGGGCGTGACGATCGCCGTCGAATACCTCAACCGCTTCGAGAACTACTTCCTCACGAGCGTCGCCCAGACCGTGCGCTTCATCCAGGCCGTCGCGCACCCGCGGGTGCGGATGATGTACGACACGTTCCACGCGAACATCGAGGAGAAGGACGTCACGGCCGCGATCCGCGCGGCCGCGCCGCACACCGTGCTCGTGCACATCTCGGAGAACGATCGCAGCATTCCCGGCACGGGGCACGTCCAGTGGGATGCGACCTTCGACGCCCTCCGCGCCGTCGGCTACGACGGCTGGATGGTCGTCGAGGCGTTTGGACTCGCCCTGCCGAACATCGCGGCCGCGACGAAGATCTGGCGGAAGATGTTCCCGTCGGAGGATCAGCTCGCCGCCGATTCGCTGGCCTTCATGCGGGCACATGTCGCCCGCCGTCACGCGTCGTAACGCCACCCCGGAGCGGCAGCATGGCCGGGAAGGACCCTGGCGACCGACCCGCCGCGGGCGGGTTCGCGCATGAGCCGCGACCCGGCGGGGGCTTCAGCGGCCCACCGGCGGACGGCGGCCTGTCGATCGACCGCCTGGCGCAGGCGTTCGCCGCGATGATGGGCGCGCCCGAGGCGGGGCCGGCGGAGGTCGTGGCCGTCGATGCATCGCCCGACCTCGACGCCGCCGAGACCGTCGAGGACGAGGCCGTCGCGGTCACGCCGCTGTCGATCCTCGAGGCCCTGCTCTTCGTGGGGCTGCCGGGCGGCCGTCCGCTCGGCAGCCGCGTCGCGGCCGGACTCATGCGGGGCGTCACCCCCGCCGAGGTGGACGACCTCGCCCGTGAACTCGCGGGGCGGTTCCGCGCGAACAACTGCCCCTACGAGGTCGTCACGTGCGGGGATGGGTGGGTGATGCGGCTGCGGGACGAGTTCGCGAGGCTGGGCAACGTGCTCGAGTCGCGGGCCCGCATGGTCCGACTCGACGACGAGTCGCTCGAGATGCTCGCGCTCGTGGCCTGGCATCAGCCGGTGCCCCGCGACCGGCTCGTCGAACTGGGCTGCGACGCGCGGCCTGCCACGCTGCGCCAGCTGGTCCGACGCGGTCTGCTCGAGCTTCGACGGCCCGCCGAGGGCGCGGCCGGAGAGCCGACGTACCACACCACGGCGCGATTCCTCGAGGTCTTCGGGATGACGAGCCTCGACGACCTGCCCGATCCGGCCGAGCCGCCCGCGTGAGCCGGCAGGAGCACGGCCGCCCGCGCCACCATGCCTCACCCGCTACCCGGAGCGCATCCGGGTGCGGTGGAGCGGTGACTGGGAAGGCGAAGCAGACGCGGCGAAGGGGGATCGGCGAACGCTTCCCGAACGAGCGGCCGCTGCGGCCGGAGCGAGGAGACGTGTGCCGCACCCCGAGCCGTTGCACCACCGACGTCAGATGCGCCCGAGGCACTGCGCGATGCCCTCGCGGCTGACCGGCCGAATGACGCCGCGCTCCGTGACCAGCGCCGTGACGAGGTGGGCGGGGGTCACGTCGAACGCGGGATTGAAGGCGCGGGCCCCCTCGGGTGCCGCGGGGACGCCCAACGGGGCGAGCACCTCGGCTGCGGCGCGCTCCTCGATCGGGATGTCGGCGCCGGAGTCGATCCGGAGGTCGAACGTGCTCGACGGCGCCGCCACGTAGAACGGCACCCCGTGGGCACGCGCGAGCACGGCGAGCGCGTAGGTGCCGATCTTGTTGGCGACGTCACCGGCGGCGGTGATGCGGTCGGCGCCGACGATGCAGGCGGCGACGCGCCCGCTGGCCAGCAGGTGGCCCGCCGCCGAGTCGACGAGCACCGTCACCGGGATGCCCCGCTGCGTGAGTTCCCAGGCCGTGAGCCGCGATCCCTGGAGGAGCGGCCGCGTCTCGTCGGCGAAGACCTCGATCCGCCGCCCGTCCCGCCAGGCCGTCGTGATCGCGGCGAGCGCCGTCCCGTCGCCCCCCGTGGCGAGGGCCCCGGTATTGCAGTGCGTGAGGATGCCCCCTTCGGGCAGCAGGTCCGCGCCGTGGCGACCGATGGCCTCACAGAGCCTCCGATCCTCGTCGTGAATCCGCCGTGCCTCGTCGAGCAGCGCGGCGGCGATGACGTCGGCCGGCGCCTCGGCGGGCAGGGGCGCGATCGCCGCGAGGGCGCGCTCGACGGCCCAGCGCAGGTTCACGGCCGTCGGCCGCGCCGACGCGAGCTCCTCGCCACGCGCGAGCACATGGGCCCGGGCCGACGCCGCGGACAGCCCGTCGCGCCACGCCTCCCCGGCCGCCACCACGAGGCCGTAGGCGCCCGCGATGCCGATCGCAGGCGCCCCGCGGACCCGCAGGCTGCGGATCGCCTCGACGACCGCGGGCACGTCGCGACAGTCCCGCCACGCCACCCGCCCGGGCAGGAGCGTCTGATCCAGGACGGCGAGGTGCCCGTGGCCCGCAGCGGCGTCGATCCACCGCAGCGCGCACGGCTCGTTCCCCGCGGTGATCCGAGCCATCGATTCAGGCATGGGGGCCTCGCAGCCTCGTGATGTCATCCGAACGGCGGCGGATCGCACGGCAGCCCGAAGGCGGCGGCCACGGCCTCCTGGACGAGCCGTCCCTCGTGGATGTTCACCGCCGAGCGGATCGCGGCCGAATCGCGGGCGGCGGCCGGCAGCCCGCCGCGCACCAGCTGCATGACGTAGGGCAGGGTCGCGTTGCAGAGCGCGTACGTGCTCGTGCGGCCCACGGCCCCGGGCATGTTCGTCACGCAGTAGTGCACGACGTCGTCGACGATGAAGGTCGGCTCCGCGTGCGTGGTCGGGCGGCTCGTCGCCACGCAGCCTCCCTGATCGATCGCCACGTCGATGATCACGGCACCCGGCTTCATGATCCGCAGATCGTCGCGCTCCACGAGGTGCGGCGCCCGCGCGCCGGGGATCAGCACGCTGCCGATGACGAGGTCGGCCCAGCCGAGCCGCTCGCGGATCGTGTGCCGGTCGGAATAGAGGCAGTCGACGTTCGGGGGCGTGACGTCGTCGAGGTAGCGCAGCCGTTCGAGGCTGGTGTCGAGCAGCGCGATGTTCGCCCCGAAGCCCGCGGCCACCTTCGCCGCGTTCGCGCCGACGGTCCCCGCGCCGAGCACGAGCACGTTGGCCGGCGCCACGCCGGGCACGCCGCCGAGCAGGATGCCCCGCCCCATCTGCGGCCGCTCGAGATACTTCGCCCCCTCCTGGATGCTCATCCGGCCCGCCACCTCGCTCATGGGGATGAGCAGCGGCAGCCGGCCGCGGTCGTCGCGGAGCGTCTCGTAGGCGAGCGCGGTGGCTCCGGTCGCGAGAAAGCCCTCGGTGAGCCGGCGGTCGGCGGCGAGGTGGAAATAGGTGAAGACCACCTGGCCGGCGCGGATGCGAGCGAGCTCCGCCGGCTGCGGCTCCTTCACCTTGACGACGAGCTCGGCCCCGCCGAACACGGCGGCGGCGTCGGACACGAGCGTGGCCCCGGCTGCGGCATACGCGTCGTCGGCGAGCCCCGATCCGGCCCCCGCACCACGTTCGACAAGCACGGTGTGGCCGGCCCGCACGAGCTCCTCCGCGCCGACCGGCAGCAGGCCGACGCGGTACTCGTCGCGTTTCGTCTCGCGAGGCACGCCGACGATCATGATGGGCAGGCTCCTGGACCCGGGAGACCCCGGCGGGACATCCCGCCGGACGCGCGGCCTTGCCACCAGGGCGCGAGTCCGAATAGTACAGCACCGTCCGGAAACACCCCATGCCCGCCCGATGCGCCGATCCCGCCGCGGCTCGTGACTTCGCGCTCACGGTCGTCGACGGTCTGCGCCGCGCCGGGCACGAGGCCTACTGGGCCGGTGGCTGCGTGCGCGACGAACTGCTCGGGCGAACGCCGGCCGACTACGACGTCGCGACCGCCGCGCGGCCGGAGCAGGTCCGCGACATCTTCGGCCGACGGCGGACGCTCGCCGTCGGCGCCGCATTCGGGGTGATCACGGTGCTCGGTCCGCGTGCCGCCGGGCAGGTGGAGGTGGCGACGTTCCGCGCCGATGCCCCGTCGACCGACGGCCGCCATCCGGATGGCGTGACCTTCTGCTCCGCCCGCGAGGATGCACGGCGCCGCGACTTCACCATCAACGGCCTCTTCCTCGATCCGCTCACCGGCGCGGTGCACGACTTCGTCGGCGGACGGGACGACCTCGCCGCCGGGATCGTGCGGGCCATCGGCATGCCGGCCCAGCGCTTCGCCGAGGATCACCTGCGGATGCTTCGTGCGATTCGCTTCACGGCGTTCTTCGGCTTCGTGCTCGACACGGCGACACGCGAGGCGATCGAGCGCGCGCCGCACCTGGTCGCCACGGTGAGCCCCGAGCGGGTCGCCGCCGAACTGCGGGCGATGATGGAGCGACCGGGCCGCGGACAGGCGCTCGAACTGCTCGAGGCCACGGGACTGGCACGCGAGATTCTCACCGACGTCGCTCCGCGGCCCGCCGACCGTCCCCGCTGGCACGAGTCGGCCCGCATCGTCGCGGCGCTCGATGAGCCGGATCTGCCGCTCGCGCTGGCGGCGCTGGGCGAAGAGGCGCCGGCCGCGATGTCCCGGCTCGCGACGCGGCTGCGGCTGTCGAACCACGAGGGTCGCACGGCGGCGTGGCTGATCGAGGCCTTGCGGATGCTCGGGTCGGCCGATGCGACCGCGCTCCGCTCATGGCCGCGCTCGCGCCTCCAGCCGTGGCTGGCCCACGACGCGACGCCGGCGCTCGCCGACCTGCTCCGGGCCCGCGCGACCGTGGGGCGTGGTGACCCGGCTGCCGCGGCATGGTTCACCGCGGAGGCCGGTCGCCCGCACGCCGAGCGGAATCCGCCGCCGCTCCTGACGGGTGCCGATCTCCTGGCCGCGGGCATCCCCGCCGGTCCGGCGCTCGGGGACGCCCTCGCACGAGCGCGTGTGCTCCAGCTCGACGGTGCCGTCACGACGAAGGCCGAGGCGCTGACCGCGATCCTGGGCGGCTGATTCCGTTCGCCACGACGAAGCCCCGATCGCGGCCCGTCGCCACGCCGTTTTCACGACGGCAGGTTTCGACGCGGCGACATACACTCGGTCGCTGGTCCGCAGCCCCGTGCCGCCCCCGCATGTCCGCCCCCCCGCCCGCACCGACCGTCGCCGCCCACCCCAATCCGTTTCCCGGCTACCGGGCGCCCGAAGGCTGCTACGACGAGCTGTGCGGTGCCGACGGCGCGCCCCGACCGCACTGGGTGAGGCTCGTCGACCTCCTCGGCTCGTGGGCGCCCACGGAGCTCGTGGAACGCTGGGAGCAGGCCCGCCGACTCATCCGCGACAACGGCGTCACCTACAACGTGCACGACGAGGCGTCGGGCGAGCAGCGGCCCTGGGTGCTCGACCCGATCCCCCTCGTGGTCTCCGCGGACGACTGGGCCCGGCTCGAGGTCGGCATCAACCAGCGTGCCCGCGTGCTCGACGCCCTCCTCGCCGATCTCTACGGGCCCCAGCACGTCGTGCGCGAGGGCCTCGTGCCTCCGGAGCTCGTCTGCACGAGCCCGTCGTTCCTGCGCTGCTGTCACGGCATGGCGCCGCAGGGAGGCCGCTGGCTCCACCTCTACGGCGCGGTGATCGTCCGGAATCACGACGGCAAGTGGCTCGCGCTCGGCGACCGCACCGGCGTGCCGCAGGGACTCGGGTACGCACTCGAGAATCGTCTCGTGGTGTCGCGGCTGCTGCCCGGCGTCTTCCACGACTGCAACGTGGAGCGGCTCGCCCCGTTCTTCATCTCGCTCCAGTCGATGCTGCGGGGCCTGGCCCCGGGCCGCGAGACGCCCCGCATCGCGCTGCAGAGCCCCGGGCCCACGAGCCGCACCTACTTCGAGGACGCCTACCTCGCCCGTTATCTGGGCTACACGCTCGTCGAGGGGGGCGACCTCGCCGTGCGCGACGACCGCGTGAGCCTCAAGACGCTCGGCGGCCTCGTGCCGGTGGACGTGCTCGTCCGTCGCGTCACCGACCGCGAGTGCGACCCGCTCGAGCTCGACGGCGGCGCGCTCGGGGGCACGCCCGGCCTCGTGCAGGCGGTGCGGCGCGAGCGGGTCGCCCTCGCCAACGCGCTGGGCAGCCGCCTCGTCGAGTCACCCGGCTTCTCCGAGTTCCTGCCCGCCGTCGCCCGGCGGCTGCTCGGCGAGGATGTCGTGCTGCCCGCCCCGCGGTCGTGGTGGTGCGGGCTGCCTGCCAATCTCGCCCACGTGCTCGACCGGCTCGACGAGGTGGTGGTGGAGCCGGTCCACGCCCCCCGGGGGCTCAAGCGTTACGTCCCGGCTCTCCTCGACGCCACGCGCCGGGCCGACCTCGTCTCCGAGATCCGCGCCCGTCCGGCGGCGTGGGTCGGCCGCGAGATGGTGGAGCGGTCCGCGGCGCCCTGCTGGAACGGCAGCGGCATCGTCTCCGCCTCCGTGCTCATGCGCTGCTTCGCCGTCTCCACCGGCGACGGCTACCAGTCGATGCGTGGCGGACTCGCACGCATGTCGGTGGGTCGATCGATCGGCGAGGAACTGCTCCTCTCGAGCCAGGGCTCGAAGGACGTGTGGGTGCTCTCGCAGGGTCCGGTCACGCCGGTCTCGCTCCTGCCGGCACCGGGGCGCAAGGTCGCGCTGCGGCGCAGCGGCAACGACCTGCCGAGCCGTGTGGCCGACCACCTCCACTGGCTCGGCCGCCACGTGGAGCGGGCGGAGACGGCCGCCCGCCTGCTCCGCGCCGTCGCCACCCGCATCGCGTCGGAATCCAACCAGGAGTCGGTCGCGGCGGCCGCCATGCTGCTCGGGTCGCTCGCCGATCCGCCGCACGTGCACCATGCGTGGCTCCGGCCGGGCCGGCGCGAGACCCCGCGGGAGATCGCGCTCGAGATCCAGTCGCTCGTCTTCGACGAGTCGCGCCCGATGAGCGTGCGGGCCAGCGTGCGGGCACTCTGGAACATGGCCTCCGTGGTGCGCGATCGGATCTCGATCGACTCGTGGAAGATCCTGTCGCGGGTGCGGAGCGACTGTCCGGCGATCAAGCCCACGACGCGGCGCGGCGGCGCCGACGTGCTGAGCGTGCTCGACACCCTGATTCTCGATCTCTCCGCCTTCGCGGGCCTCGGGACGGAGAGCATGACCCGCGGTCCCGGCTGGCGATTCCTCGACATGGGCCGGCGGATCGAGCGGGCCTCCGCGGCGATGCAGGTGCTCGGGGCCACGCTCGTCCCCCCGCGACCGACCGTGCCGGCCGCCGACGGCGCCGCGACGGCCGGTGAGCGGGCCGACGTCCAGCGGCTGTGGGAGATGCTGCTCGACATCGCCGACAGCCTCATGACCTACCGCAACCGCTACCACGGCACCCTCGAGGCGGCGCCGCTCATCGACCTGCTCGTGATCGACGAGACGAACCCGCGGAGCATCGGCTTCCAGGTCGCCGCGCTCGCCGACCATGTCGCCCGCCTGCCACGGGACGCGTCCTCACCGGTGCTCTCCGGTGAGGAGCGGGCGGTGATGGCGGCGACCGGCCTGCTGCGGCTGGCCGACGTCGATGCCCTCGCGGCGTGCGACCCCGATGGAGGACGCCCGGCCCTCGGGGCCCTGCTCGCCCGCCTCGACACGTCGCTCCGCGACTGCTCGGAGAGCGTGACCCACCGGTACCTGGTCCATGCCGCGCCACGGCGGCGGCTCGGGCAGATGCTCGAGCCTCCACCGACCGCCGAGTGAGCGGGGGACCCCGATGATTCCACGCGTCGCCGTCGTCGGCAGGCCCAACGTGGGCAAGTCGAGCCTGTTCAACCGTCTCGCCGAGCGGCGGATCGCGATCGAGGATCCGACCGCCGGCGTCACGCGGGACCGGCTCGTCCAACGGCTGGCGCTCGGGGACCGGGTGGTCGAACTCGTCGACACCGGCGGGATGGGGTTCGACGATCCCGACGGGCTCACCGAGCGGATCGACGCGCAGATCGAGGCCGGCCTCGGGGAGGCCGCACTGCTCCTGTTCGTGGTGGACGTGCGGGCCGGCCTGCTGCCCGCCGACCGCGAGGTGGCGCGCCGGCTGCGCCGGGTCGGCGCACCCGTCCTGCTCGTCGTCAACAAGGCCGACGCGCCGCACCTCGACGCGCAGGCGGCGGAGTTCGCGTCGCTCGGCTTCGGCGAGCCGGTCGTGGTCAGCGCGCTGCAGAACCGCGGCCGTGACACGCTCGTCGAGGCGATCCTCGCCCGGCTTCCGCCGGCCGACGACGAGCCGGAGAACGCGGATCTGCCGGAGATGAAGCTCGCGATCGTGGGCCGACGCAACGTCGGCAAGAGCACGTTCGTCAACGCCCTGGCCCACGAGGAGCGGGTGATCACGAGCCCGGTCGCGGGCACGACCCGCGACTCGGTGGACGTGCGCTTCGAGGTGGACGGCCGTGCGTTCCTCGCCATCGACACCCCGGGCCTGCGGCGGACGAAGAGCCGCACGACCGATCTCGACTTCTACGCCACCCATCGGGCGGAGCGGAGCATCCGTCGCGCCGACGTGGTGCTCCTCTTCTTCGACGCCACCGAGCCGATCGGCAAGGTCGACAAGCAGCTCGCCGAGACCATCGTCACCGAATGGAAGCCGGTCGTGCTCGTCGTCAACAAGTGGGATCTCTACGCCGCCGACGTCGCGCGTCGCGAGTGGAGCGACTATCTGCGCGACACCTTCCGCACCATGCCGTGGGCGCCCGTCGCCTTCGTCACGGCGACGACCGGACGCAATGCCAAGGCGGTGATCGACACGGCCCAGCGGCTCTTCCGCCAGAGCCGTGAGCGGGTCACCACGGCCCGCCTGAACGACGTGCTGCGCGCGGCCGTCGAGGCCAACCAGCCTCCGCGTGACGCCCGCGGCAAGCCGGTCAGGCTCTTCTATGCGACGCAGGTGGAGACCGGGCCGCCCACGATCGTGATCGCGACCAGCGCCCCGCGGGCCGTCACCGAGCCCTACCGACGCTACCTGCTCAATGCGTTCCGCCAGGCGCTCCCCTTCCGCGAGGTGCCGATCCGGATGCTGCTGCGGGGGCGAACGACACGCACGACCGAGCCCGGGTGAGGCCGGCCGCCTGCAGGAGGGCTCACGGCCGGGTCGAGCCGGCCGACCGGACGAGGTCGCGGAGGGCATCGGCCTGGCGTGGCGTCACCGGCACCGCCCCGGTGAGGAGCGTGGGGTCGGCGTGCTCCTCGGGCACGAGCCGCGCGACGATCGCCGCGGCGAGGGCCGCGATGCCGAGCCCCGTCACGGCCGACGTCGTCAGGGAGTCGGCGGCCTCCATGCCCGTGGCGCCGCCCTGAACGGCGAGATCGGCGCGCGAGCGCACGAGGAGCTGGCGTGGGGACGCGGTCGCCGCCGGCTCGTCGCCGTCGGCCGGCACGACGCGCACCACGAGATCGGCGGCCGCGGCCGCCGCGATGGCCCGTTCGATGCCCGCCCGCTCGACCGCGTCCACCGGTTCGTCACCCGGTCGCAGACCCGCCGTGTCCACGAGGTCGATCTCCCAGCCGTCGAGCACGAGCCGGGTCTCCACGAGGTCCCGGGTGGTGCCGGGCACGGGCGTCACGATGCAACGGGCGTGCCCCGCCAGCGCGTTCACGAGGCTGCTCTTGCCGACGTTGACCCGTCCGACGAGCACCACACGCCAGGGCCGCGTGAGTCGCAGGCCGACCCGCGCGGCCGCCAGGAGCCGCGTGCCGTCGGCCACCACCTCCGACACACGATCGGCCTCCGCGGCCGCCTGCAGTCGGCGCCATGCCAGATCCCATGCCCCGGCGAGCTGACGCGACAGGATGCGCGCCGCCTTCGGACCGCGCACCCTGGCGAGGGCCTCGCGCACCTCGATCGCCCAGTCGGCCTCGCCCAGGCTGGCGAGCCAATGATGCCACGACACCCTTCTCGCTCCCGCCGCCTCGAGGCTCGTGATCACGCCCTCCGCGGCCGCCGTGCCGCCGTGGCAGTGCACCTCGATGCGGTCACCCCCGGGACGGACGACGGCCACGACGTCCTCGCCGACTCCACCCGCATGCCCGAGCCAGCGACCGAAACGCACCTCGGCCACCCCGTTCCCCTCGCCGTGGCGGTCCGCGTCGTGCACCGGGCGGGCGCCGCGGGGCGCGAAGAGACGGGCCACGAGCCGCGTGGCATCCGGCCCGAGCACACCCACGACGGCCAGCGCGCCACGGCCCACCGGTGTGAGAAGCGCGACCTGCGGAGGCTCGACGGCGGACGCGCGCGTCGGATACCCTCCCTCGTTCATCCCGGCCCGTCCCTCCCGCTGGAGCACCACCATGGCTGACTGGCCAGAGCCGGGAACGAAAGCCCCGGCCTTCACGCTGCCCGCCCACGACGGCTCGAAACTCAGGCTCTCGAGCCTGCGCGGCAGGCCGGTCGTCCTCTATTTCTACCCCAAGGACGACACGCCCGGATGCACCGTCGAGGCATGCGGCTTCCGGGACGCCGCGCGCGACCTCGACGCGATCGATGCGGTGGTCCTCGGCATCAGCCCCGACACGCCGGAGAGCCATGCGGCCTTCCGCGCGAAGCACCGGCTGCCATTCACGCTGCTGAGCGATCCCGATCATGCGGTCGCCGATGCCTACGGCGCCTGGCGCATGAAGACGCTGTACGGGCGGAGGTTCGCCGGCCTCGTCCGCAGCACGTTTCTCATCGACGCCACCGGCCGGATCACCCGCGTGTTCAAGTCGGTGCGTCCCGCGACGCACGCCGCCCAGGTGCTCGCCGCGCTCGCCGATGCCTGACGTCGGGTGCCCCTGACGCCCGGCTCGCGGGTGGCGCGACCGTCACGACCGGTCGCCTCGACGTGCGGCCGGACTCCGCCGTGACGTCTCGGCCGAGGCGGTACGCGAGGCGGAGGGCATACTTGCGGCGCGGCCGCGCTCCGGTCGCGACCTCCTCGACCGGCGACTCACGGCACCTCATGCACAACGCGTTCGGCACGATCGTCGCCATCGGCATCGTCGCCTCCGGCTTCCTGCTCACAGGCGATCTCGGCTGGTGCGTCCGGCAGGTCTCGGGGCTCTTCCATCGCACGGACGGGCCACCGCCCGCGGAGGTTGCCGCTTCGGCAGGGCCGTCGTCCTCCCCGACCGCAGACTCCCCCACTCCGCTCGCCCCGCCGGCCCCGCCGCCGCAGGCGCCCGATGCCAAGAAACCGGCCGCCGCGCCGCGACGCCCGTTGCCCAGGCCGTCCGGCAAGGGCGTCGACCAGGTGGATCTCGCGCAGCTTGCGCTCGGTCAGCGTGTCGTCATCTGGACCGGCGCGACGGGCCGGGAGCCGCTCGGTCACGTCCTCGAACTCCTCGACGCCACCTCCGGCGAGGCACTGCTGCTCCGTCGCACCGCGGACGGGGACGGTCCGGCACGTCGCGTGCTCGTCGCCGCGGGCTCTCCCGCCGGCGCTGTCGTCGGCAGCAGGCTGTCGAGGCGCGGCACGCTCCTGGCCACCCCCATCGGCCTCGCCCATGGCACCACGGCCACCGTCGAGACGCTGGGGCCGATCGTCGCGCTCACCGTCGAGTGAGCCGCGGCCGTCACGTGAATCGCGGAACTGTGTGAATCTCGGACCTGCGTGAACCGCGGCATGGGGCCCGACGCACGGCCCCGGCGCCCCGCGGCACCGTCAGTCTTCGGCCGAGCCTTCGGCGGCCTCGCGCTCGCTGGACCAGCCCACCCGCTTGCGCGACAGGCCGATCTTGCGCTCGTCGGTGTCGACCCGGAGCACCTTCACCTCGAGCGGGTCGCCGACCTTCACCACCTCTTCCGCATTCTCGACCTTGTCCTCCGACAGTTCGGAGATGTGCAGGAGACCCTCCAGCCCGTCCTCGAGGCCCACGAACACGCCGAAGTTGGTGATCTTCGTCACGGTGCCCTTCACGAGGTCGCCCGGCTTGTACCGCTTCGGGATGTCGGTCGTCCACGGATCGTCCGCCATCTGCTTGAGACCCAACGCGATCCGCCGCCGCTGCTGGTCCACCGACAGGACCTTGCACTCGACCTCCTGGCCCTTTTCGAGCATCTCGCTCGGGTGCGTCACCTTGCGGGTCCACGACATGTCGGTCACGTGCAGGAGGCCGTCGATGCCGTCGTTGATCTCGACGAACGCCCCGTAGTTGGTGAGGTTTCTGACGACCCCCTTCACGATCGCGCCCGGCGGATAGTCGGCCGCCACCTTCTCCCACGGATTCTGCTGGGTCTGCTTCATTCCCAGCGAGATCTCCTGCTTCTCCTTGTTGATCGCGAGCACCACGACCTCGACCTCGTCGCCCGGCTTCACGATCTCGCTCGGGTGGCTCACCCGCTTCGTCCAGCTCATCTCGCTGATGTGGACGAGCCCCTCGACGCCGTCCTCGAGCTTCACGAAGGCCCCGTAGCTCATCACGTTGACGACGGTGCCGGCACAGACCGTGCCGACCGGATACTTGTCGGCCACCTTGGCCCACGGGCTGGCCGTGCGCTGCTTCATGCCGAGCGCGATCTTCTCGCGGTCGCGGTCGATGTGCAGCACCTGCACCTCGACCTCCTGGTCGATCTGCACCATCTCGCTGGGATGCCCGATGCGGGCCCACGACATGTCGGTGATGTGCAGCAGGCCGTCGATGCCGCCGAGATCGACGAACGCGCCGAAGTCGGCGATGTTCTTCACCACGCCACGGCGGATCTGGCCGACCTCGAGCGTCTCCATGAGCTGTTTCTTGCGCTCCGCCCGCTCCTGCTCGATGAGCGCCCGTCGCGAGACGACGATGTTGCGTCGCGCCTCGTCGATCTTGAGCACGAGGCACTGGATGCAGCGGCCGCAGTAGTCGCCGATGTCGCGCGGACGACGGATGTCGACCTGGCTCGCCGGGAGGAAGACGTTCACACCCGAGATGTCGACGAGCAGCCCGCCCTTGATCTTGCGCGTGACGAAGCCGGTGACGACGTCGTTCTCGTGGACGCTCTCCATGACGCGGAGCCAGTCCTCGATCCGCCGCGCCTTCCGCTTCGAGAGCGTGATGAGGCCCCGCTGCTCCTCGAGCGAGCCGTCCTCGAACTCCTCGAGCAGGACCTTGACGACGTCGCCCACCTGCGGCGGGGGCTCGGTCTCGTCCCACTCGTTCCGCGGGATGTGGCCCTCGCTCTTGTAGCCGACGTCCACCAGCACGAATTCGTCATCGACCCGCAGCACCTTCCCCTCGAGCACCGCATTCACGGCGAGGGTCGCCGTGCCACCTCCGCCATAGTCGTCCGCGTCGGCCCCGGACATGGCCGCGTCGATCTCCTGGTCCAAGTCGTCGCCGATTTCGAGTTCGCGGATGAGGTTGCGGTTGACCATGCTGGAGGGGGGAGAAAATGGGTGGGAGGGATGGGGTTGACGCGGGCCACGATCGGTCGAGCCTCGCAGTGTAGCAGGGGCCGGAAGGCCGAACAATCGAGCCTTGTTGCCCCTTCCTCGCAGCCTGCGCGAGTCCGACACTGGCGATCGGTCACAGTCGGCCCACGATCGATGCCGATTCCCCAGACGCGGGCCCGCCGACCACGGAGATGTTCCATGCGCGATCGCTTCCGCCACGGCGTGACCGTCGTGCTCGTCGCGGTGTCCCTCGGCGCGACGGCCGCCGTCGCCTCGGCCCAGTTCCTCGACGAGACCCGGCCCGTGTCCCCGTCGGGGCCGACCCTTGGCGACGTCCGCACGCAGCGGTATCGCGTGGGCGTCGTCGTCACGGCGGCCGGCGGGCGGTGCCGTGGCATCCGCGCCACCATGCCCGTGCCCGACACCTGGCCGGAGCAGGTCGTGCGAATCGTGGAGGAGGACGTGTCGCCCGACGTGCGCGGCTTCGCGCATCGCCCGCTCGCGCCGGGCGTGCGGCAGCTCGTCGTGGAGATTCCCGACCTCGCGGCCGGGCAGAGCGCGCGCGCGGTGGTCACGTACGAGCTCGACCGGGCGGCCCTCGTCGCGCCGGCCGACACGTCGATGCTGCGCCTGCCCGAGAAGCCCGACCGTGACCTGCGGGCCTTCCTCGGACCGAGTCCCTTCATCGAGTCGCGTCATCCGCGGATCGTCGCGTTCGCCCGTGAGGCCGCCGACGGCCTCGAGGGCTGGGCGCGCGTGGAGGCGATCTACGACGCCGTCCGCGAGAAGGTCGAATACCGCAACGGCGACCTCAAGGGGGCGGCCCGCGCCCTCGCCGACGGCTGGGGCGACTGCGAGGAACTGACCTGCCTCTTCATCGCCGCGGCACGGTCGCAGGGCATTCCGGCGCGGACGGTGTGGGTCGACGGACACTGCTACCCGGAATTCCACCTCGTCGACGCCGACGGCCATGGCGCGTGGTTTCCCTGCCAGGCCGCGGGCACGCGGGCCTTCGGTGCGATGCCCGACCAGCTGCCGATCCTGCAGAAGGGGGACAACTTCCGCGATCCCGACCGGCCGGGGAAGTCGCTCCGCTACGTGTCGGAATTCATGACCGGCTCAGCGGTGGGCGGCGGCGCGGCACCGGTCGTGGAGTGGATCCGCGAAGGGGCCTGAGCACGGGGTGCGGACCGCCGGCCGCGCGAGCCGTCACTCGGCCCCGAGCGCGCGGCGCAGGAAGGTCCACGCCAGCGCGTCCATGAACGCCTTCTGGCGATTGTCGGCGGCGCCGCCATGCCCCCCCTCGATGTTCTCGTAGGAGAGCACGCGCTTGCCGAGCCCGCGCAGCCGCGCGGTCATCTTGCGGGCATGGGCCGGGTGCACGCGGTCGTCACGGGTGCTCGTCGTGATGAGGAGCGGCGGGTAGTCGCGGTCCTGATCGACGAGGTGGTAGGGACTGAAGGTGCGGATGAACGCCCACTCCTCGGGAAGGTCGGGGTTGCCGTACTCGCCCATCCAGCTCGCCCCCGCGAGCAGGCGGTGAAACCGTCTCATGTCGAGCAACGGAACCTGGCAGACCACGGCGCCGAAAAGCTCGGGGCGCGAGGCGTACATGTTGCCCACGAGGAGACCGCCGTTGCTGCCCCCCTTGATGCCGAGCGTGCGTGGCGACGTGACCTTTCGGGCGACGAGGTCCTCGGCCACCGCCGCGAAATCCTCGTACGCGCGCGGCCGCTTCTCCTTGAGCGCGGCCTGGTGCCAGGTCGGGCCGAACTCCCCGCCGCCGCGGATGTTGGCGATGACGTAGACGCCGCCGGCCTCGAGCCAGGCGGCGCCGGCGAGCGGGTCGTACCCCGGCACGAGCGGTATCTCGAAGCCGCCATACCCGTAGAGCAGCGTCGGTGCCGAGCCGTCCGCCACGCCGGCCGCCGGGCCGATCTGGAAGTAGGGGATCCGGGTGCCGTCGCGCGACACGGCCTCGTGCTGCGTGACGGCGAGCGCGTCGGTGCGGAAGAAGTCGGGGGACCGCTTCAGGGGCTCGGCGGGGATGAGCGGGTCGCCGGCCGTGCCCGACACCCGGCCGAGCGCGAGCGTCGAGGGCTGGACGGGGCTGCTCGTCACGAGGAAGTAGTCGTCGGACTCGATGTCATCGACCGCCGTCGCCCGTGCCGTGCCGATCTCCGGCACGCCGGGCAGGGGACGCCTGTGCCACGCCCCGTCCCGCCACGTCACGACGTCGATGCGGCTGCGCACGTTGTCGAGTGACGTGAGCAGGACGTGACCGCGCGTGGCATCGAAACCCGTCAGCGACGACCGGGGCCCCGGCGTGAAGAGCGGCTGCACCGTCCGGTCGCCGGCGACATACCGGTCGAGGTCGGCGGCCAGAAGCGTGCCCGCCGGATGCGTCGTGCCGTCGCTGGTCCATGGCGAACGCAGTTCGAGGAAGAGCCACTCCCGATGCACGTGGACCTCGGCATCCGCCGGCTTCTCCAGCGGCACGTTCACACCGTCCCGACGAAGGAACCAGTCCGTCGTGTAGAACGTCGGCCGCCGGATCACGAAGTCGCGCTCGAAGCCGGGCGTGGGGTCGTGGAACGCGCTGACGACCATGTCCTCGGTGCGGCCCTCGTAGATGACCGGGGCCATGGCGAGCGGCGTGCCGCGGCGCCATTCCCGCACCGTGCGCGGATAGCCCGAGTCGGTGAGCGAGCCGGGGCCCGTGTCGGTGGCCACGAGGAGCGTGTCGGCGTCGCGCCACGCCACGCGGCTCTTCGCCTCCGGCAGCGCGAAGCCGTCGGGGACGAAGGATTTCGTCTCGAGATCGAACTCGCGCACCACGTCGGCATCCGCGCCGCCGCGCGAGAGCGACACGAGGCAGCGACGGTCGTCCGGCCGCAGCACCGTCGCGCCGTGCCACACCCAGTTTTCCCCCTCCGCGCGGCCGAGCGCGTCGATGTCGATCACGGTCTCCCAGACGGGCTCCGCGGTGCGATACGACTCGAGCGTGGTGCGCCGCCACAGGCCACGCGGATTCCGCGCATCCCGCCAGACGTTGTAGAAGCGGTCGCCGATCTTCGAGACGACCGGAATCCGGGCGTCGGAATCGAGGATCCCGAGGAGCCGCGCCTCGAGCCCGCGAAACGATCCGCCCTCCGCGAGCTCCGCCACGCACTCCGCGTTGCGGGCCCGCACCCATTCGAGCGACCGGTCACCGCCGACGTCCTCGAGCCAGGCATGCGGGTCGTCCTCCACATCCGCTCCCCGACCATTCGTGTGCGGCATCATGACGAGGATCAGGCTCCAGATGAGGACGAGGCCCGCCGCGGAACGCCGGGATCGGGCACCCCACCCGCGCACGCCCGGGACCGCGACACGGCATCCGTTCATGAACGCACCTGCCCGCTGCCCACGACGATGTACTTGTACGTCGTCAGCTCGCGCGGGCCGCACGGGCCACGGGCGTGGAGCTTGTCGGTGGAGATCCCGATCTCCGCCCCCATCCCGAGTTCACCGCCGTCGTTGAACCGCGTGCTCGCGTTCACCATCGCCACCGCGGTGTCGACCCGCGCGGTGAAGCGGTCCGCCGCGGCGGCATCGGCGGTGACGATGGCGTCGGTATGTCGCGAGCCATGCCGGTTGACGTGATCGATCGCGGCATCGAGCGAGTCGACGACCGCGACGGAGATCTTCGGGCCGAGGTACTCCGTCGCCCAGTCGGCCTCCGTCGCCGCGCCCGCAGCCGGCACGAGGCGCCGGGTCGCCGCGTCCCCCACGACCTCGACCCCGCGGTCCGCGAGCGCCGCGGTCACCGCCGGCAGGAACCGCTCCGCCACGTCGCGATGCACGAGCAGGGACTCGGCCGCATTGCACACCCCCATCCGCTGGCACTTCGCGTTGACCGTGATCGCCTCGGCCATGGCGAGGTCCGCGGCACGGTCGACGTAGACGTGGCAGTTGCCCGAGAAGTGCTTCAGCACCGGCATCCGGGCCTCCGCACAGACGCGACGGATGAGCGCCTCGCCGCCGCGCGGGATCGCCAGGTCGATGAGGTCGTCGCAGGCGAGGAAGGCGCCGACGGCCTCGCGGGCGGCGACGTCCACGAGCTGCACCGCGTCCACGGGGAGGCCGCAGTCCGCCAACGCGCCGCGGATGCTCTCGACGATCCGGCGGCTCGAGTGCGCCGCCTCCTTGCCGCCCCGCAGGATGATCGCGTTGCCCGACGCGAGCGCGACCGCGGCGGCGTCGGCCGTCACGTTCGGTCGCGACTCGTAGATGAAGAAGATCACGCCGAGCGGCACCCGCACCTTCCGCACGACGAGGCCGCTGGGACGCACCGACTCCTCGATCACCTCGCCCACCGGGTCGGAAAGCGCCGCGACGGCCTCGACGCCGGCCGCGATGCCCTCGATCCTGGCCGGATCGAGCAGCAGCCGGTCGATGGCGGCGGGCGTGAGGCCGTAGCCCGGCGCGGCCGCGACGTCGAGCGCGTTGGCCGCCAGGATCGCAGGGACGTCCGCACGGATGCGAGCGGCGGCGGCCCGCAGGCAGGCCGACTTGGCGGCCGTCGGGGTTCCCTGGAGGTCGAGCGCGGCCCGGCGGGCCCGCTCCGCCATGCCGCGGCAGTGGGCCGTGAGGTCGGCGACCTCCGGCGGTCGGCCGGCGGCCTCGGGTGCGGCGGCGACGGTGTCGATGGCGGCCATGGTGACGAGCGACGTATCCTACCGTATCGGAGCATGATCCAACCACGCACGGACCACCCCTGTCGGAGCACTCGCATGCCGGCCCTTCCTCTTCCTCGTCGCACCTTCCTCGCCGCCGGCTCGGCCATCGCCGCGTCGGCCGTCACCCGACGCGCCCACGCCGCGCCGCCGATTCCGGCGCTGGGCATCCAGATCTATTCGCTCCGCGGATTCCCGGTCGACGTGGCGCTCCAGCACGTCCATGACCTCGGGATCAAGGCGGTCGAGTTCTTTCCCGGGATGTTTCCGATCACCGACGACGCGGCTGCGATCGCGGCGATGCAGCGGAAGCTCGCCGGCCTCGGCCTGACGATTTCGGGCCACGGCGTCAACCGCTTCACCGCCGATGCCGCCGCCAATCGACGCCTCTTCGCGTTCGCCAAGGCGGCCGGCATCCGCACGATCACGGCGGACCCCGACCCCGATTCCTTCGCGTCGCTCGACGAACTCGTGAAGGAGTTCGACGTCCGCGTCGCGATCCACAACCACGGCCCGCGGCACCGCTACAACAAGGCCGCCGACGTGCTCGCGGCGATCGAGAAGCACGACGAGCGCATCGGCGCCTGCGCGGACCTCGGCCACTTCATCCGGTCGGGCGAGCGCCCCGTCGACGTGATCCGCCTGTTCACGGGACGACTCTACGGGGTGCATCTCAAGGACTTCGCCGAGATGCAGGACGCCACCAAGGGCGTGATCCTCGGCAGGGGCCACCTCGACGTGGACGGAGTCTTCGCGGCCCTCGCCCGCGCGGGCTTTCCGGCCGACGGCGCGCTGTCGATCGAGTACGAGGAGAACAAGGACGACCCGATCGCCGACCTGCGCGCGTGCGTCGCGGCGGCCAAGGCCGGCCTGGCGTCCGCGTACCCCGCGTCGTGAACGAGCCCCCGAACCGCGCGGCCGCCGCCGCCCGGGCGTTCGACACCGCCGCGATGCGGCGCGCCCTGCAGCTGGGGCGCCGCGGTCTCGGATGGGTCGAGCCCAACCCCGCGGTCGGCGCCGTCGTGGCCGTCGATGGCCGGATCGTCGGAGAGGGCTGGCACGCGGCCTACGGCGGTCCGCACGCGGAGGTCGGAGCGCTCGCCGAGGCCGGGCCCGCGGCTCGCGGTGCCACGCTCTACGTGACGCTCGAGCCCTGCTGCCATCACGGGAAGACACCCCCCTGCACCGACGCGATCATCGCGGCGGGTGTGGCCCGCGTCGTGGCGGCGGCCGGCGACCCGCATCCCGCGGTGGCGGGAGACGGCATCGCGCGGCTCCGCGCCGCGGGCATCCGGGTCGATGTCGGCCTGCTCGAGCCCGAGGCCCTGAGGCTCACCGCGCCGTTCCGCAAGCTCGTGGCCACGGGTCGGCCGTGGGTGATCGCGAAGTGGGCGACGAGCCTCGACGGCCGACTGGCCGGACCGACGGGCGCCGACCGCTGGATCTCGTCGGCGGCCTCCCGCGCGCTCGTGCACGACCTGCGCGGCCGCGTCGATGCGATCGTGGTCGGGATCGGCACGGCGCTCGCGGACGACCCGCTCCTCACGGCGCGCCCCGGCAAGCCCGCGGCCCGCGCGGACGCGGACGACGCGCGTGGCCTGCGCGGGCCGCCCCGGCGGCCGCTGCGCGTCGTGCTCGACCGATCCGCACGCCTGCCGCTGGAGAGCCGGCTCGTGCGCACGGCGCGCGAGTCGCCGCTGCTCGTCGCGGTCGGTCCCGAGGCGGCGGCCGACCGCGTGGCGGCCCTCGAGCGGGTGGGCTGCGAGGTGTTCGCGTCGCCCGTCGCGGACCGCGGACCGATGATCGACGGCCTGCTCCGGGAATTCGGGCGCCGCCGGATGACGAACGTGCTCGTCGAGGGGGGCGGCATCGTCCTCGACGCGTGGCTGCGGAGCGGCGCGGTGGACGAGGCATGGATCTTCGTGGCACCGACCGTGCTCGGCGGCGACCCCGCGACGCTGCCACTCGTGCCCGACTTCGCGACCCTCGTGGTCGAGTCGGTCATGCACCCCGGCGGCGACATCCTGGTGCGCGGGCTGGTGCGCGGGCTCGTCCGACGCATCGCCCCGGTATGATGCGGGCCGTGCTCCGTCACGCCACCACGCCCCCGAGCGATCCGATGCCCACCACCCCGACCCACCGCGTGCTGATCGTCGTCGGCGACGCGACCGAGACCGTCGACACGCTCTACCCCTTCTACCGGTTGCAGGAGGCGGGGTTCCGCCCGGTCGTCGCCGGCCCCGAGCGGCGCACGTTCCAGATGGTCATGCACGAGGTGCGGCCGGGATGGACGATCACGAGGGAATGGGAGGGCTACCAGATCACGGCGGACCTCGCCTTCTCCGAGATCGATCCCACCGACTACCTCGGCATCTTCTTCAGCGGCGGGCGGGCGCCGGAATACATCCGCTACGACGAGGACCTCGTCCGCATCACGCGGCACTTCTTCGAGACGGGCAAGCCGATCGCCAGCGTCTGCCACGGTGTCGAGATTCCGGCGTACGCCGACTGCGTCCGCGGCCGACGGATGGCGACGGTGCCGAAGTGCCGCTTCGACCTCGAGGCGGTGGGCGGCATCTTCGTGAACGAGCCGTGCGTCGTGGACGGCAACCTGGTCAGCGGACGGACGTTTCACGATCACGGTCACTATGTCGGACCGTGGATCCGCCTGCTCGAGGAGGCCGCGGCGCGGCACCCCACGGGTGCCGACGCGACGACGGGGGTCACTTCGCGGGCAGGTCGCGGATGACGTTGCGCCACCTGGTGACGGTTGCGCCCTCGTTCGTGGAGGTCTCGGCGACGGCCACCCGCAGGCACTGGAGCGCCTCGATCACCACGCCCACGTCCCGCAGGACGTCACGCACCTGATCGGTCTCGTCCTCCGCCGCGAGCTCCTCGTCGGCGTCGACTTCCCCGGTCCGCTGCTGGACGCTCACGTAGCGCGCGGCGTAGGTGATCCACGGCTTCGCGGCCTCGAGCAGGCCCGCCACGTCGAGCGCCGCCGCCGTCGACAGCGGCTCCTCGAATTTCGTCAGGCTCCGGCCGGTCTCGATCGTCGCTCCCGCGAGCAGGCGCGACGCCTGGGCCTGTCCGAAGCAGAAGACGGCCGCCTCGTCACCGACGCCGATGGTGGGGCGGACCTGGTCGTCGATCCCGGATCGAGGCATCGCGAACGACCAGACCGTGCCGGTTTCGACCTTCGTCTTCTCCGGCGCAGGCACGCGGTAGGCGGCCGGGATCCCGTCGGGGTCGAGCGCCCGCGCCGCGGCCACGATCCGGTCGGTCAGCTCGAAGAGGTCGTTGAGTCCCTCGATGAACAGCCGTTTGTCGGTGAGCGGCAGCACGATGGCCGCCTCCGGCACCGGCAGTGGATCCGCGGACGCCGGCATCTCGCGCTGGAGCTTCTTCACGCGCGTCTTCGCGTCGAGCACGAGGCCGACCTGCCCGTCGCCGACGGCGGGCGCGAGCTTGTCGCGGATGATCTCCGCGAACCGTACGGCCAGCGGCCCGAACTCGTCGGCCGCCTTCTCCACCTTCTCACGACCATCCGCGTCGAGGGCGGGCAGGCCGTGCCGTTGAAAGAGCTCCCAGCCCTGTCGGGCGAATTCACCCGCCGCATCGAGGAGCTGCGGATCCTGCTTGAACCGGGAGACGACGACGGCGAGGGGTGCGCCGCCGGCATGCTCGAGGAGGTCGAGTCGTCGCGTTGCATCGACCGCCCGGTTGCTCCCCCAGTCCCAGGTCGATCCCTCGTACCCCTGGGCGGCGAGAAATGCGTACGACATCCACGGACCGGGCACCGGCATCCGCTCGGTCAGCCATTCGCCGGCGCCGGCGGCCCACCGCCGCAGATCCCCGATCGCCTCGTCCGACATCTCCGCCCCGCGGGCCATCTCCTCGAACGAGTCGATCGCCGGCTGGAAGTCCAGCTGTCCGGCCATGACCGCCCGCGCCATCGCGCCGCTGAGATAGGAGATTCCGGTGATCCGTTCGGCGTCGGCCGCCCGCAACGGCGCGAAGGGCTCCTGCCGCAGGAGTCCGGCCGCCCGCTCCGTCCCCGCGGTCCCCCCCGGGGCGACGAGCTTCTCGAGGTGGTCCGTCGAGTCCCCGATCGAAAGCATGACGCGATCGCCGACCACACCGAGCGCGATCACGAGCTTGAGCTGCCGCAGCCGCTCGAGCACGGTGTCCGCCTCCGGGGTGTCGGCAAGGTCGCCGGCGATCTCGCGGGCGAGCGCCGCAAGCGGCAGTCGATCGGCTTCGAGCGTGATCGTCACGAACTCGCCGCCGGCGATCTTGCGACGCTCGAGCGCCTCGGCGAGGTCCGGACTCGCCTGGGTCGCGAGCCGGCCGAGCACCTCGACGCGCTTGAGCTGGGACGCGGCCGCGTCGGCCATGCCCGTGCGGAAGCCCCAGACGACGTCGGGCACGACGAGCAGATCGATGTTGTCCGAGAGGGCCTTGAGCACGAGCCTGGCCTGGAGTTCCTCCGTCGAGAGCTCGACCTCCGCAGCCTGCCGAGCCACCGGCACGATCCGCGCCGGACCCGCGCGGCTCGCGTCGCCGTCGAGATCCAGCTGCAGCCGCACCCGCCCCGCCGCGGCGCGGATCGCCTGCTGCAGCTTCGTGATGAGCTCGAGAAACGTGATGCACGACGGCTCGCCGTAGACGAAGGTGTCGGTGGCGACCATGTCGCGCAGCAGCGTGATCGCCTGCTCGTTTTCCGGCAGCTGCATCAGCGTGTCCACGAGGGCGAGGGGGCTGCCGGGCATCGTGCGCTGCTCCTCGAGCGATTCGATGCCCCGACGCACCGCTGGAAGCTCGAGCAGCGAAGCCCACGCGCGACTCCCGACGAGGAGATCGACCTGTTCGCGAGCGCGGAGCGTGGCGGAAAAGAAGGCCGCGTCGCTCGGCACGATCGCGACGCCCGTGTCCTCGAGCGGCAGGGCCTCGGCCGCCCCCGCGCCGCGCGCCGGAGCCGCCACGGCGCCCACGAGGCAGACGATCAGGACGGCCTGCCACGACGGTGGCGCCCCGGCCACCTTTCGGCGGCCGACGTGCCGGAGCGTCTTCCCTGAACGACGGACGACGAAGGATCGCATGGGGGGGCCTCGAGGCGTGGGGCGATGGACGGCGGAGCAGGACGTAGCATATGCAAAACGCCCTGCGGGGAAACGCCAATCGGTCGGGGTGCGCGGACCGCCGCGACACGACGCCGGCGCCCGTCGGTGCCGTCCCCCCGGGAGATGGATCGATGCTCCTCGGTTCGACCCGCATCGCGGACACCTTCGCCGAGGCCTTCGGCCTGCGATATGCACGACTCGTCGTCACGGCCCACGATGCGCACTGGCTCGAGGCGGGGCTCGCGGCCCTCTGCGGCTACGGCACGAGCGTCATCGGCTGCGACGCGGAAATCGGGGTCGAGCGACGACTCGATCCGACGGAATCGCCCGATGGCCGGGTCGGAGCGGCGGTGCTCGCCTTCGCGTTCGACGCGGAGCGGCTCGGCGCCGCGGTGGCCAATCGGACGGCACAGTGCCTTCTCACGTGCCCGACGGCTGCCGTGTGCGACGGGCTGCCCGAGGTGGCTGACCGTCTCCCGCTCGGGGGACACGTGCGTTTCTTCGGGGACGGGTTCGAGAAATCGAAGGTGATCGACGGCCGCAGATGGTGGCGGGTGCCGGTGATGGACGGCGAATTCCTCGTCGAGGAGACGGTGGGCGTGACCAAGGGGGTCGGCGGCGGCAATTTCATCATCCAGGGCCGCTCGCTTCCTGCCGCACTGGCGGCGGCGCGGCGGGCGGTCGATGCCATCGCCGCGGTCCCGGGCACGATCACGCCGTTTCCCGGCGGCACGGTCCGTTCGGGCAGCAAGGTCGGATCACGCTATGCCGCGCTGCGTGCCTCGACGAACGAGGCGTTCTGTCCGGGTCTCGTCGGGCGGGTCGCGACGGAGATCGACCCCGAGGCCTCGTGCTGTCTCGAGGTGGTCATCGACGGGGTGGACCGCGACGCCGTGGCCCGCGCCATGGTGGCGGGGATACGCGCGGCAGCCGGGCCGGACATTCCCGCGATCGCCGCCGGCAACTACGGTGGCAAACTGGGCAAGCACCATTTTCCCCTGCGGGAACTGCTGGCTGCCGTGCCGTAAGCCGCGTCCCGTTCATCTCCTTGCAGGTTCGTCAGCCGAGCGGCCGTGGGGACTGACCTTCCGCAGTCGACCGGCGCGTGCTATCGACCCGCCGCGCGAGTTGCGCACCCGCGGGTCGAGCGACCTCTGCGCGCCATCCGCGGGCGCATGAATGCCTTTCCCGGTACGAGGCCGTCGCCATGTCCACCATGCCCGTCGAGCCCCCTCCCTCACGGCAGTCGTTGGTCGTACCGCCTCGCGGATCGAATCTTTCGGTCGTGGCGGGGGCGGTGGCATCGGCCTGCCTCGGATTCGCCGCCGTCTGGGCGATCGGGCTCGGCCGCACGGTCCCTCGCGCGGATCATGACGTGTCGGCGCCGCACCAGCCCGATGGGCACGCGGTGGCCGACGGCACGGATACGATCCTGCCGCCCGAGCCGGCCGCGGGACTCTTCCTTGAAGAACCGAGTGGCGCGGCTGCACGACCATGGTCGCCGCGGCCGGACCCCACGCGCACGGAGCCGCCGCGCGACGCGACCGGTGTGCGGCCCGCTTCGTTCGAGGCACCGGGCCGATTCAAGCCGGCCGAAGGGGAGACGCGGCCGCTCTCCCGGTTCGGCGGGCCGTCGGCCCCCCAGCTTGCCCCCGTCGCGATCGAGGAGCCGTTCGGTGCGGACGAAGTGCCAGCTGATCCGATCGACGCCGCCCCCGGAACGACGCCACGCGCAGACGATCCCGCCATCCCGGGCGACGTCCGGGACGCAGCGGACCCATCGCAGGCTGATCAGCCTGCGGCGCGCGGGCCCGCCGATCCGTTCAACGGAGCGCTCCCACTCGAGCCGGCCTCGGCCGACGCAGCCTCGGCTGATGCAGCGGGGGCCGACGCCGCCGCAACGACGGACGACACCGCCACCACGACCACGGCTGCCATCCCGGATGGAGCGGGCGAGGCCTCGGCGGGCGAACCATCGCCGGCATCGTCGCCCGACATGCCCGAGACCGGGACCACGCCCGCGGTCGATCCATCGGCCCCCGAAGAATCCATAGCGGTCGGCACCGATCTCCTGCCGCCGGCGGCATTCACGAACGCGAGGACGGCCGCCGACACCGTGGCCTCGCCGCAGCCCCCATCTCCGCCGTCGGCACGGCCCGCATCCCCCCCGCAGGCACCGGCGCGACCGGCCGCCTCGGCGTTCGCGGCGGCACCTCCGCTCGTGGCCGATCCACCCTCCGGTCTGCCGGCGATGCCGCCTGCTGCTCCATTCGCCTCGGCCGTGCCGCAGCCCGCGGCCGCGGACGGCGGTCCGCCCGGCGTCTCGGCGGCCACGGCCGGTGGAGCCGACGGCCAGGGACGCCCCGGCCCTCCGCAGCTCGATGGTCTGCAGTCGCCGCAGTTCGCGATCGAGAAGCGCGGCCCGCGCGAGATCCAGGTGGGCAAGGCCGCACGCTACGAGATCCTCCTCCGCAACGTCGGCAGCGCGATCGCCCGCGACGTCGTCCTGCGCGACTCGATCCCCTATGGCACGGCACTCGTGACCACCACCCCGCCGGCGAGCCCGGGGGACGCGCCCGACGCGCTCCTGTGGCGGCTGGGCGAGCTGCCTCCCGGCGGGCAGGCCCGCGTCGTCGTCGAACTCATGCCGCAGACCGAGGGGGAGATCGGCAGCGTCGCCAGCGTCACCTTTCGGGCCGATGCGTCGGTGCGTTCGCGGGCGACGAAGCCGGCGCTCCTGCTGGAATGCCGCGAGCCGGAGGCCGTGCGCATCGGACGCGACGCCAGCCTCGCGCTCACCGTCACGAACCCGGGGAGCGGCATCGCGACCGGGGTGGTCCTCGAGGGGACGCTGCCCGAGAACGTCTCCCATCGCTCCGGACGCGATCTCGAGTTCGATGTCGGCCAGTTGCGTCCCGGCGAGTCCCGGTCGATCGATCTCGTCCTGGGCACCACCGGTCCGGGCGTGCACCCCGCACGCTTCATCGCGCGAGCGGACGGCGGCATCGAGACGGAGCGGGTCGTGAAGCTCGAGGTGACGGCCCCCACGCTCGAGATCGCGATCGCCATGCCGACGCGACGGTTCCTCCAGCGCCCGGCAACCTGTGCGATCTCGATGGTGAACGCGGGGACCGCGACGGCCCGGGCGGTGGAACTCGCCGCCCAGCTGCCGCCGGGGATGAAGTTCGTGCGAGCCAACAACGCCGGCTGGCACGACAGCCGCACGAACCGCGTGCTGTGGAACCTCGAGGAGCTGCCGCCCGGCGAGACGGGCGTCGTCGAGGTGGTCGTGATGCCGGTCGAGCTCGGCCCGCAGAAGCTCCTCGCCGCGGCACGCAGCGCCGACGGCCCCTCCGCGCAGGTGACGCACGTCTGCGAGGTGGAGGGCGTGGCGGCGCTCGCCTTCGAGGTCACCGACAGCGAGGATCCGATCGAGATCGCCGGGATCACCGAGTATGTCGTGCGCGTGGGCAACCAGGGCACGAAGGCCGCGACCGGCGTCCAGCTCGCCGCGACACTGCTTGGCGATCTGGAACTGGTCGATGCGAAGGGTCCCGCCGGCCACCGAGTCGAGAACCTCGTCGTGTTTTTCGAGCCGCTCGCGAAGCTCGCGCCCTCGGAGGACGCCATCTATCGCGTGCGGGTCCGCGGCCGCGCCGCGGGCAATCAGCGCGTGCAGGTGCAGCTCACGAGCGAGGACCAGCCCGCGCCGATCACGAAGGAAGAGACGACGCGGGTGTACGACGACCGCTGATGCCTCGACGAGCGCGGTCTGGTTCCCGCGGGTGCCTCCGCGGGCCCGCTGCATCCCCTTCCCGGCCGGCGCTCGACAGCCGCCTCCCGATCGGGCATCCTGCCATCTTCCCGCGCCCGGGCCGGTCACGGCTCCCCGGTCGTTCGGCTCATGCAGGCCGAACGCCCGGCGACCCGGCCAAGGCGCGGCACGCGAGGAGGAAATCGCATGCTCGATGCGGCGAGACGGCACACGATCCTGACGACCATGGGGGTGGCGACGATGGCGGCGATGCTCGGCTCGGCTGGTGCGTCCGCGGAGGACAAGGACGCCCTGCGTGACATTCACGGCCAGCCCTCGTGGGTGCTCGCCAACGACGACGTCGAGGTGGCCGTCACGCGGCTCGGCGGGCACATGGCGCCGGTGACGTTCGCCCGCGGTGCCGCGCGACCGATCCGTCCCTACCACGTCAGCCCCTGGCAGGAGGAAGGCCTTGCCGACCTGCCCGCCGCGGTGCTCGTGCCCCTGCGAGGCGACTTCTTCTGCCTGCCCTTCGGCGGGAACGGCGAGGCGTTTCGGGGGGAGCAGCATCCGCCGCACGGCGAGACGGCGACGGAGGCCTGGACCTTCACGAGCCGCGACCGGGCCGCGGACGGCGCGGAGACGCTCACGTTGTCACTCGAGACGAGGGTGCGGCCGGGCCGCGTGACGAAGGAGCTCGTCGTCCGGCCTGACGAACCCGTCGTGTACACGCGGCACGTGGTGCACGGCTTCGCAGGCCCGTCCACCGTCGGCCACCACGCCACGCTCGCGCTGCCGAAGACGCCGCGGGCGCTGGCCGTCTCCGTGAGCCCGTTTCGGCTCGGCATGACGAATCCGTCCCGCTTCAGCGATCCGACCGCGGGCGAGTACCAGTCGCTTGCGATCGACGCCACGTTCACCGACCTGACCCGGGTGCCGAGCCTCTTCAAGGAACCGGCCGACGCCGACTGCGCGCACTATCCATCGCGCCCCGGCTACGCCGACCTGCTCGCGGTCGTGGCCGACCCGGCGGCGCTCGGCGGGCATCCGGCGTGGACGGCGGCGGTCAACACCGAGGAGCACTGGGCCTGGTTTTCGCTGCGCGATCCGGCCGTGCTGCCCACGACGCTCTTCTGGATCGAGGATGGCGGCCGGCACGGGGTGCCCTGGAACGGTCGCAACCACTGCCTCGGCCTCGAGGACATCTGCGGTGCCTTCGCCGACGGACTCGCCCCGTCCGCCAGGGCGAACGCCCTCGCGGATCGCGGCGTGCGCACGACGCACGACTTCGACGCGACGAAGCCGAAGGAATTTCGCACGATCCAGGGTGCGGTGCGCGTGCCCGCCTCGTTCGACCGTGTCGCCAGGATCGAGTTCCGCGACCAGGGCCTGCGTCTTGTCGCCGAGTCAGGCACGAGCGTCGACGTGCCCGTGCGCCACGCCTACGTGATGGGCACGGCCCAATCCCCCCGCTGACCCTCCACCGCGTGAAGGCGGGCCTGCTGCCAGCCGCAATGTCGAATGCGCCCGCGTTGGCTTACGCCCGCCCTGCGACGCAACCTAGGCAGCATGGGCAAGGGGGCGGAATGGCACGCTCGTGACGCGGTGCCGTGCCCGCCGGTGAAGTTCGGCTGGCCGCGGCGGGCCACGATCGCCATCCTCCGCGGCGCTCCGCCGGCTCGTCGAGGCCGGCGACACGACGAGGCGTCGGCGCTCCATGCCCAGGCATACCGCTCCACTCGGGATCGCGGCCATCGCCGTCCACCAGCCCGCCTGGCACCTCGAGAACGGCTGGTTCGGCGACGCGATGCCCCGCAAGTTCGGGCACCACACGGGGATCGAGGCCCGCGGCATCTCGACCGACGACGAGGTGACGATGGGCCTGCATGCGGTGCGCGTGCTCGAGCGCGAGACGGGCTGTGATCCGGCGCGGTGCCGCGGGCTGGTCTTCGTCTCGCCGTCCTTCATTCCGCCGACCGTCGCGCGTCGTCATCTGCCGCCGGAGGCGGTCGTACGCGAACGGCCGAGCTGGGCGGCACGGCGTCTCGCCGTCGCGCTCGGTCTCACGCGGTGCCGGACGGCGGGGCTCAACTGGTTCTGCTGCGGGTACAGCCGCGCCCTCGCCTTCGTGCTCGGACGCTGGGCACGACGCCTCGCCCTGCGGTCCGACGAGCACGTGCTCGTCGTCGTGGCCACCCGGATCAGTCGCATCACCGACTACGGCTGCGCGCAGACGGCGGGACTCTTCGGCGACATGGCGTCGGCCACGCTCCTCGCCCCGCCGGCGAGCCGACGGCATCCCGTGCACTTCGAGATCGTCCACGCCCGCGCCGAGCGGGTGCCGGCGGAACGGCCCTACTTCGACTTCCACGTGCGCGAAGGCGTGCCCGTCCCGCAGCCCGACGGCGGCAGGCGACGCGAGGATGGCCGGCTCGTCTACTCGCTCGACGGCATGGGGATCGCCGAGACGGCGCCCCGGGCGATGGCGGCGGCCGTGGCGGGAGGCCTCGCGGCGGCCGGTCTCGCGGGCGACGAGGTGCGCTTCGTCGTGCCGCACCAGGCCGGTGCCGGGATCGTGCGCTTCACCGGCATGCAGCTCGAGGATCACGGCGTGCGGTGCGAGGTCGTCAACGGGCTCACCCGGCGCACGGGCAACGTGAGCGCCTGCTCGGTGCCCCACGCGCTCCACCACGAGTGGGACCGACTGCGGGGCCTCGTCGCCTGCCCGACGGCGGCCGTCGGCGCGCCCGGCCGGGCCGAGGTGCTGCAGGGATGCGTGCTCCTGCGGGCCACGGCCGTTCACGAGCGGCGCGCCGGACTCGCGGCCTGAGCCGGGCCGGCCCGCCGCATGTCAGCCCGGGCCTCGCAGCGTCGCGCCCGTGCGCCGACCGCAGGCGGCCACGGCCGCGTCGATCACCCGCGCCGCCTCCTCGCCGGAAAGCGTGCCATGCGGGCTGCGGAGCGTGCACGACACGACGAGGCTCTTCCTGCCGGCGCCGAGTCGCTGGTCGTCGCGCCAGACGTCGACGAGCGTCACCGACTCGAGCAGGTCGCCGATGCACGCGCGGAGCGCCGACCCGACCTCGGCCCACGGCACGGCCTCGTCCACGACCAGGTTGAGATCGCGACCCACGGGTGGAAAGTCGCTCGGCCGACTGAGCCTCACCGCCGCATCGACGCACCACTCGACCGCGTCGAGCCGCACCTCGGCGGCGGTCACCGGGCCGGCGATCGAGAAGGCCGCGAGCACGTCGGTCGCCACCTCGCCGATCACGCCGATGCGGTGCGGTGCGTGGTCGGGCCGAGCGAGCATGATCTCGGCCGCCCTGCCGGACGCGAACAGCGCGAGATCGAGCGGTCGATACGCGACGCCCGGACACTCCTCCCGCTCCGTCAGTCCCAGCCGCTCGAGTGCCGCGGCCACGACGCCTTTCCCCCGCAGGAACCCGCCGGCGACCGTGAGGCCGAGGAGCAGTGGCTCGTCCACCGGACCGGGGCCGATCGCGGGGCGACCGCCGGACCGCGTGAGGTAGCCGCGGGCGATCTCGAAGAGGTCGCCATGGGGGGCGGCGACGGCGCCGTTCACGGCCCGCGCCTCGAGCAGGCTCGGGAGCAGGGTCCGCCGCAGGCGGTCGGCTCCGCGCACGAGCGCCGGTGCGACGACCAGCGGCGGCGACTCGCCCCACGGCGAGCCCCACGCTTCGAGCCGGGCATCGACCACGCTGCGCGTCATCGCCTCGCAGAGACCCGCCGACACCAGCGCCTCGCCGGCCCGGCGCACGATCGTTTCCCGCGCGGACCACTCCACAGGACGCGCGGTGATCGGCACGTCCTCCGGCACCCGGTCGTAGCCCTCGATGCGGCCGATCTCCTCGACCAGGTCGATGTCGCGGAGCACGTCCCGACGCCACGACGGGACGCGCCAGGCCGTCGCGGGCGCCGCGGTCGTCGCCGCCGCGACCGGAACCTCGACGAACCCGAGCGCCGTGAGGATCGCCCGCTGTCGCTCCCGCGCCACGTGGATGCCGAGCACCTCCTCGACACGACGGTCCGCCAGCGGCACGACGGATGGCGTCGCCGCGAGCGCGCCGGCGGTCACGACACCGCGCTCGAGCGTCCCGCCGGCGATCTCGAGGATGAGCGCGGCGGCACGCCGGCTCGCCCAGTCGACCGACTCCGGGTCCGGCACCCGCTCGAACCGGAACGACGAGGCGCTCTGGAGCGCGAGCCCGCGGGCCGCGGCCCGCACCGCCAGCGGGGCGAACTGGGCCGATTCGAGGAGCACGTCGCGGGTGTCGCCGGTGATCTCCGTGGCGGCGCCCCCCATCACGCCCGCGAGCGCGACGGGCCCTTCGGCGTCGGCGATCACACACGTCCCCGCCGGCAGCTCGTACGACCGGTGGTTGATCGCGGTGAACCCCTCACCCGGCGCGGCGGTCCGCACGACGATCCGCCCCCCGCGGATCCGTGCGAGGTCGAAGGCGTGCAGGGGTTGCCCGCACTCCAACATCACGTAGTTCGTCACGTCCACGACGTTGTTGACGCTGCCCACGCCGACCGCTTCGAGACGGAGCACGAGCCAGTCGGGGCTCGGTCCCACCCGCACGCCGCGGAGCACGCGGGCGGAGTAGAAGGGGCACAGATCCGGCGCCGTGATCGACACGGTCACGCTCGCGGCCGCGTCCTCCCCCTGCTCGTGCGGGCGCGGGTCGGGGATCCGCAGGGGCCGCGCGAACAGCACCGCCACCTCGCGGGCGATGCCCACGTGTCCGAGACAATCGGGGCGGTTGCTCGTGACCTCGATCTCGACGGCGGTGTCGTCGCCGTGCGGCCGCGTCGACTCGTGGTTGAGTCCGGCGAGCGCGAGCCGCTCCTCGAGCACCCGGATCGAATCGGGCAGGTCGACGTACTCGGAGAGCCAGTTCGTGGAAACGATCATGTGCGTCGGCGAACGGCCTCAGAACTGCCGGAGGAACCGCACGTCGTTGCGGTAGAAGTCACGGATGTCGTTCACGCCATACCGCCGCGCGGCGATTCGCTCCACGCCCAGCCCGAAGGCGAATCCCGACACCTCGGCCGGGTCGTAGCCGACCGCCGACAGGACGGCCGGATCCACCATGCCCGCGCCCCCCATCTCGACCCACCGGCCGCCCCATTCCATGTCGACCTCGACACTCGGCTCGGTGAACGGGAAGAACGAGGGCCGGAACCGCACGTGGACGTCACCGCCGAGGAAGCTCGAGGCGAAGAGCCGCAGCACGCTCTTGAGGTGGGCCATCGTCGTGCCGCGCTCCACGAGCAGTCCCTCCACCTGGTGGAACATCGGGTAGTGGGTGGCGTCGGCCGTGTCCGGCCGGTAGACGCGTCCGAGCGAGACGATGCGGAGCGGTGGCCTGCGGGTCTCCATGACGCGGATCTGCACCGTGCTCGTCTGCGAGCGCAGCAGAAGCGGGTCGGTGCCCCGGGCCACCGCGAGATAGAAGTTGTCGAGAGGATCGCGGGCCGGATGCTCCGGCGGGATCGCGAGCGCCTCGAAGTTGTGCCACGGATCCTCGACCTCCGGGCCATCGACGCTTTCGAACCCGAGCCGCGCCATGATCTCCTGCACCCGGCGGATGGTCTGGGTGATGGGGTGCAGGTGGCCCCGCGGCACCGGCTCGCCCGGCAGCGTGACGTCGATCGGCAGGACGTGCGATGCGACCCGTTCGACTCGGGCCTGGGCGGCGGCGAGGAGGACGCCGACGGCCTCCTTGGCCTCGTTGAAATGCCGCCCGGCCGCCGGCTTGTCGCCTGCCGGAATCGACCCGAGCATTTTCTGGAGGCTCTTCAGCCGGCCGCTGCGGGCGCCGAGGAACTCGACTCGGGCGGCTTCCACGGCACCGGCGTCCGCGGCCGCGCCGAGAGCCGCCTCCGCCTCGACCCTGAGCCGCTCGAGTTCGGCACGAAACGTGTCGAGCGCCGCGGTGTTCACGTCACGCAGTCCGCGGCGTCCAAGGGCCGCGGCCTCAGGCGGCGGCCGGCTCGGGCAGACCGAGCGCCTTGCGAACGGCGACCACGACGGCATCGAATCCCGTGGGATCGAGGATCGCCATTTCCGACAGCGTGCGCCGATCGAGCTCGCAGCCGATCTTCTCGAGACCGGCGATGAACTGGCTGTAGCGGATGCCGCGCTGACGGACAGCCGCATTGATCCGGATGATCCACAGGCGCCGAAAATCCCGCTTGCGCCGCCGACGATCCCGGTGGGCGAACACGCCGGCACGGACGATCGACTCCTTGGCCGTCCGCAGCAGCCGGCGTCGGCCGCCGACGGAGCCCTTCACCCGCTTGAACAGCCGCTTCTTCGCCCGGAGGCGGGGAACGACACTCTTCGTGCGCATCTCGAGAATCCTCGTCGGTCGGTGTCCCGGCGCGGGGCGGGGGTCGTGGACCGAGGGCGTACCTGCGAGCCATCGACGCCCTCGAGCCAACAACGCCCTGGCAGGGCGCGAAGCTGGGCCGCGCGGAACACGAAGGGTGCCGCAGAACCGGGAAAAATGCAAGGGCCGGCCGCCGTTCGCCGCCCAGCAGGACGAGGGTGTCGGGCCGTGCTATGATTTCCAGTTGATTTCCCCGCTCGATCGGGATCCACACTGGTTCGCGGAGGGTGTGATGGCGGTCGCGACCTGGTTGATGTCCGGGTGGTCCGCAGGTGGGTGGTGGCGGTCGCCTGGCGGATCGCGGCCGTCGCCTTCGGCCTCGAGAATGGTGGGCTGGACGCGGAGCTGGCCGTGCCTGCTCGTACTGGCTGCGGCGGGTGCGACGCCCACGGATGCGGCGGATGCCGCGAAGACGCCGGCCGGGCCGGTCAGTTTCTTCCGCGACGTGCGGCCGCTCTTCCAGGCCCGTTGTCAGGGCTGTCATCAGCCGGCGAAGGCTGAAGGCGGGTATGTCATGACCGAGGTCGCCCGCCTCTTGGCTGCCGGCGACTCGGGCACCGCCGGCGTCGTTCCCGGGAAGCCCGACGAGAGCCACCTGCTCGCCCAAATCACCCCCGATGCGGCGGGAGCCGCAGAGATGCCCAAGGGGGGATCCCCGCTCGCCGCCTTGGAGATCGACCTCGTGCGCCGGTGGATCGCCGCGGGCGCACAGGATGACACGCCGCCGAGCGCGGGCCAACGGGTCGATGCGGAGCACCCACCGGTGTACACGCGGCAGCCCGTCGTCGCGTCGCTCGATTATTCCCCCGACGGCAGCCTGCTGGCCGTGGCGGGCTTCCACGAGGTGCTCCTGTTCGATCGCGCCGCGGCTCGGGATACGGCGGCAGGCCCGCTCGAGCCGAACATGCGTCTCATCGGTCTCGCCGAACGGATCGAGCGCGTGCGATTCTCGCCCGACGGCAGCCGCCTTCTCGTCACGGGCGGCAATCCCGCCCGGATGGGTGAGGTCCAGATCTGGAACGTGGCCGACGGCACGCTGCGGCGGTCGATCCCCGTCGGTTTCGACACCGTCTTCGGCGGGTGCTGGTCGCCCGACGGCACGCTCGTCGCCTTCGGATGCACCGACAACAGCGTGCGGGCGGTCCATGCGGAAACCGGAGAGCAGGTGCTTTTCCAGGGGGCCCACGAGGACTGGGTGCTCGACACGGTCTTCGCGCCGAAGGGCGACCATGTCATTTCGGTGGGCCGCGACATGACGGTGAAGCTCACGGAGCTCGCCACGCAGCGGTTCATCGACAACATCACGTCGATCACCCCCGGAGCCCTGCGGGGTGGCCTCACGGCCGTCGATCGGCATCCATCGCTCGACCACGTCGTGGCAGCCGGCTCGGACGGCACACCGCGGGCCTACCGCATCCACCGGCATGCCAAGCGGGTCATCGGTGACGACGCGAACCTGATCTTCCCGCTGTTTCCCGTCGAAGGCCGCGTGTCGGCCGTGCGCTTCTCGCGGGACGGTCGTCGGATCGCGGCCGTCGGCGGGCTCGACGGCCGGGGCGAACTGGTCGTGTGCTCCTACGACATGGAGGCCGACGTGCCGCAGCGCATCCTCGACATCATGGCGAAGGTGCCCGGCGAGACACGTCGCAAGGGCAGCCAGCGGAGCGACGCGGAGTGGGCCGCGCTCGACGAGTTTCGCGAGGCCACGACGAAGCTGCTCTGCCGCGTGCCACTGCCCGATGGCGTGGCGTATGCGGCGGCGTTCGCGCCTTCCGGCGAGGAGGTCGCCATCGCGGGGGCGGACGGGATCGTCCGCTGCTTCGACGCCTCGACCGGCGCGGAGAAGGACCGCTTTCCGGTCGCCCGCATCGACGCCGTCGCAGCGGCCGACGCGGGGGTGGCCCTGCCCTGGCCCCCGGAGGCTTCGATCGAGCCGGAGCCCGCGGCGCCCGCGGCGGTGACGGCCCTGCGCATCGAGCCGGCCGAGGCGGTGCTCACCGGCCCGTTCGCGACGGCCCAGCTCGTCGTGACCGGGGCGCTCGCCGATGGACGGACGGTCGACCTGACCCGGTCGGTTCGCTACGAACTGGCTCCCGAGCAGGGTGCCGCACCGGGGGCGGCGGAGATCGTGTCGATCGGTCCTGCGGGCCTCCTTCGTCCCCGCGGGGACGGCCGCGGTGCGATCCGTGTCGTCTACGCGCCGGCGGCTGCCGAAGGGCAGAACGTCGCTCCCGTGACGGCGCTGCTGCCGGTGAGGGTCGAGGGCACGTCCGGCCCGGTGCACGTCGACTTCGTCCGCGACGTCAATCCGGTGCTCGCGCGGCTCGGCTGCAACCAGGGAACGTGCCACGGTGCGGCCAAGGGCAAGAACGGTTTCAAGCTCTCGCTGCGTGGCTATGACCCCATCTTCGACGTGCGGGCCTTCACCGACGAGCATGGCAGCCGCCGCGTGAACGTCGCGAGTCCCGACGACAGCCTCATGCTGCTCAAGGCCTCCGCGACGGTCCCGCATGTCGGCGGACTTCTCACGAAGCCGGACGACCCCGCCTACCAGACCACCCGTCGTTGGATCGACGAGGGTGCCAGGCTCGACCTGACGACCCCGCGCGTCGCCTCGATCGCCGCCTCGCCCGCCGGCGCCGTCATCGACGCGCCGGGGCGGCGTCAGCAGTTCCGGGTGGTGGCGACGTTCACTGACGGCTCGACCCGGGACGTGACCCGCCACGCCTTCCTCGAGAGCGGCAACGGTGAGGTCGCCACGGCCGACACGACCGGCCTCGTCACGGCGGTCCGCCGGGGCGAGTCGCCGATCCTCGTGCGGTACGAGGGCGCCTACGCCGCCGTCACCCTGACGGTGATGGGCGATCGCGCCGGGTTCGCGTGGCGCCAGCCGGAGAGCTGGGGACCGATCGACGATCTCGTCGCGACGAAGTGGCAGTCGATGCAGATCGAGCCGGCTCCGCTCTCGACCGACGTCGATTTTCTCCGCCGCGTCACGCTCGACCTGACGGGACTCCCTCCGCGGGTCTCCGACGTCAAGGCATTCCTCGCCGACCGTCGTGACCCGCGCATCAAGCGGGCCGAACTGGTCGCACGGCTCGTGGGGAGCGAGGCGTTCGTCGAGCACTGGACCAACAAGTGGGCCGACCTGCTTCAGGTGAATCCGAAGTTCCTCGGCACCGAGGGGGCCGCCGGGCTGCGGGCGTGGATCGGCGGCCATGTCGCGGCGAACACGCCCTACGACGCGTTCGCCCGCGCGATCCTCACGGCGGCGGGGTCGAACCGTGAGAATCCCGCCGCGGCGTACTTCAAGACGCTGCGCGATCCTCTCAACACGATGGAGAACACGACGCACCTCTTCCTCGGCGTGCGGTTCAACTGCAACAAGTGCCACGACCATCCGTTCGAGCGTTGGACCCAGGACCAGTACTACGAGACGGCCGCCTTCTTCGCACAGGTGCAGCTCTCGAAGGACCCTGAAAGCAAGGATCGCACGATCGGCGGCACGGCCGTCGAGGGTGCGAAGCCGCTCTGGGAGATCGTCAAGGACGCCGGCGACGGGGAGGTCACGCACGAGCGCACGGGCAAGGCCGTGGCACCCAGGTTCCCGTTCGACTGCAGCTTTTCCGCGAAGGAGGGGGCCAGCCGCCGGGATACGTTCGCCGCCTGGCTCACCTCTCCCGACAACGCGTACTTCGCGAGGAGCTACGTGAACCGGATGTGGGGCTACCTCTTCGGCGTCGGCATCATCGATCCCATCGATGACATCCGCGCCGGCAACCCGGCCTCGAATCCGGCCCTCCTCGACCACCTCACCCGTTCATTCGTGGCGAGTGGCTTCGACACGCGGCGGCTCCTCATGGAGATCTGCACGTCGCGCACCTACGGGCTCGCCATCGACTCGTCGAAGTGGAACGAGGACGATTCCATCAACTACTCGCACGCGTTGCCGCGGCGACTCCCCGCCGAGACGCTCTTCGATTCGCTGCATGCGGTCGTCGGCGTGCCGACGCAGTTCCCGGGCTATCCCGCCGGCACCCGTGCCGCGGCCCTGCCGGACGTCTCCTCGAAACTGGGCGGCGGATTCCTCCAGACCTTCGGCCGCCCCGCCCGGGAGAGCGCCTGCGAGTGCGAGCGGAGCGCCGGCGTCGCGCTCGGGCCGGTGATGGCACTGGTGAGCGGACCGGCCGTCGGCGACCTGCTCGCCGACTCGAAGAGCGAGCTCGCCCGTCTCGTCGCCTCCGAGCAGGACGACGGGCGGCTGGTCGACGAGGTGTTCCTGCGGATCCTCAATCGGCCGAGCCGCGCCGAGGAGGCGACGGCGCTGGGCAGGCTCATGGGCGACATCGCGGTGGATCACGAGGCGCTCATGGCCGAGCTCGCCACCGCGGAGGCGTCGTGGAAGGTGGAGCGGGCCCGGCTGGAGCAGCTGCGGCTGGAGGCGATCGCGGGCGCGAGGCGTTCGCTCGACGAGGCATGGGCCGCCTACGAGCCACGACGCCTCGAACTCGAGCACGCCCGGGCCGACCGGTTCGTCAAGGCCCTCGACGCCGTGGAGCGACTGCACGCGGCGCCGGACGCGGCCGTCGCCCGTCTGGAGGCCGAGGCGGCGAAGGCCCCGCGCTGGGCGGTCGCCATGCCGGAGCGCGTGGAATCGGCCGTGAAAGCGACGCTCGAGACGCTGCCCGACGGGAGCGTGCGCGTCTCCGGAAAGGACGGCATCGAGACGACGACGCTCGTCGCGACCGTGTGGCTGCCGAAACTCACCGGACTGCGGCTCGAGGCACTGACGGATCCCGCCCTGCCGCGCCACGGCCCCGGCCGGTCTCCCGACGGGAACTTCGTGGTCAACGAGATCACCGTCGACGTCCAGCCGCTGGCCGCGCCCGGCGGGAGCCGACCCATCGCGTTCCACAAGGGCCAGGCGACCTTCTCCCAGGCCAACATGGGACCGGACACGGCGGTCGATGGCGACCTCAACGCGGGCCGCGGATGGGCGGTGTCACCACGTCCGGGCGAGGATCACTGGGCGGTCTTCGAGGCGAAGGAACCGCCCGCCTTCTCCGGCCCGATGCAGGTGACGGTGCGCATCGAACAGAAGTTCGCCGGCGGAAAGCACGCCCTCGGGCGGTTTCGGATCTCGTTCACCGACTCGTCGAGCCCGCTGACGCTCGGCCCGCCCGAACTGGCCGCCCGGCTGGCGTCGATCCCGCGGGAGCGACGGAGTCCTGCGGAATCCACCTGGCTCTCGGAGATCGCGCAGGCCCGTGACCCTGAGCGTATCAAGGCGGCGGCCGAATTGCGGGCCGCGGCCGACCCGCTGCCTCCTGATCCGAACGTCGTCGCGCGTGCGGCCGACCTTGCGGAGGCGGAAAAGCCCGTTCAGGATGATCCCGCCATCGTCCGTCTCCGCTCCGACGTCGCGGCGAGCACCCGGCAGGTGGCCGATCGTCGGCTCACGGCGGTGCAGGATCTGGCGTGGGCGCTCATCAACAGTCCGGCATTCTTCTTCAACCACTAACCACTCGGTGAGGGTGCTTCCATGCTCGTCATCCCAGGCCGTCCCGGCAAGGATCTCTGCGACGCCAACCTCGGCACGAGCCGCCGCGCCATCCTCAGGGCGGGTGCTATCGGCTTCTTCGGGATCTCGCTGCCGAACGTGCTCAGACTCCAGGCGGCCGCCAACGAGCTCAAGCCGGTGACCGGGCGGGCGGCGGCGCCCGGCTGGAACCGGGCCAAGAGTGTCGTGCTCGTCTATCTGCAGGGTGGCCCGAGCCACATCGACCTCTGGGATCCGAAGGAGAACGTGCCCGACAACGTCCGCAGCACGTTCAAGAGCATTCCCACGAAGCTGCCCGGCGTGCAGTTCACGGAGAACCTGCCCAGGCTGGCCCAGGTGAACGACCGCTTCACGATGGTGCGGTCGATGAACTACACGCCCAACGGCCTGTTCAACCACACCGCGGCGATCTACCAGATGATGACCGGGTACACCACCGACAAGGTGAGCCCGTCGGGCCAGCTCGAGCCGCCGAACGCGAAGGATTTTCCGAACTTCGGCTCGAACATCGTGCGGCTGAAGCCGTCCGAGGAGCCGATGCTGCCGTTCGTGATGCTGCCGCGGCCCCTCCAGGAAAGCAACGTCGTCGGCAAGGGAGGCACGGCCGGCTTCCTCGGACGCGACTTCGATCCCTACACGCTCTATCCGGACGGCGACGACCTCGACATGCGCAAGATGGATCGGCTGCGGGTCGACGACCTCCAGCTGCGCACCGACGTCTTCGCCAAGCGACTCGAACGGCGCGCCCGTCTGCGTCAGCTCATCGACGGCGCCATGCCGGAGCTCGACAAGGCGGTGGCCGACTACAAGCTCGACGAGTATTACGAACAGGCCCTGGGGCTGGTGATCTCCGGGCGGGCCCGCGAGGCCTTCGCGATCGAGCGCGAGGAGGCCAAGCTCCGCGATGCCTACGGCCGCAACGCGTTCGGCCAGAGCCTGTTGCTCGCGCGGCGGCTCGTCGAGGCGGGCACCCGCGTCGTCGAGGTCATCTGGCCGAAGGTCGCCAACTCCGACAACCACTCGTGGGACCATCACGTCGGACTCGACCAGCGGATGAAGAACCAGTCGGGGCCGATGCTCGACGGTGGCCTGTCGACCTTCATCGCCGACATGGACGACCGCGGCCTCCTCGACGACACGCTGGTCGTCGTGGTCGGTGAGTTCGGTCGGTCGCCGCAGAAGGGCGTCAGCACGTCAGGCAACGGCAACTCGGCCGACGGCCGCGACCATTGGCCGTACTGCTTCTCGGCGGTGCTCGCGGGAGCGGGGATCCGGCGTGGTCACGTCCATGGCAGGAGCGATGCCACCGCCTCGGCACCTCTCGAGGATGCGGTGCATCCGACGGAACTGCTGGCGACGATCTACCATGCGTGCGGCATCGATCCCGAGACGATCGTGTTCAATCACCTCAATCAGCCGCGCGAACTGGTCAAGGCCCAGGCGGTCACGAAACTTTTCGGCTGATGTCGTCCGTCGGGACGACCTGTCAGGAGCTGTAGTTGCCGAGCATCTCGCGGATCTTCGGCGAGTCGCACTCGGCGAGGACGCCCGTCCCGCGGAGCTGCCGCTTCCGCTTGGCCGAGAGCCGCACCTGCAGGTGGCTCGTTCCGGCCCGGCGGTGCTTGACCTTGCCGGTGGCCGTGAGTCGGAAGCGTCGCTTGACGCCCTTGTGGGTCTTCTGCTTCGGCATGGTCATCTCCTGGTCAAGGCCCGTGGCGATCCGGGCGTCTGGTGTGGCACTGGATTGGGCGGCGCGGGGACGAAAGGCACGGGAGCGGAATGAGGGGCCGAGGCACCGGCACGGTCACTTGGGGGCGAGGGTGCAGACCAGCCGTCGCCCCATCTGCTGCGGAGGAGCCTCCACCTTGCTGACGGCGTCGAGCTGCTCGACGATCGATCGCATCACCCGTTGTCCTTCTTCGATGTGGGCCATCTCGCGGCCGCGAAACACCACCGAGACGATCACCTTGTCCTTGTGCAGCAGGAATCCCTTCGCCTGATTCACCTTGAACTCGATGTCGTGATCGCCGGTCTTCGGCCGCAGGCGAATCTCCTTGATGCGGGCCTGATGGACGTGTGACTTGGAGTGCTTCTTCTTCTGCTGGTACTTGAACTTCCCGAAGTCCATGATCCGGCAGACCGGCGGCTTCTCTCCCGGCGCGACCTCGACGAGGTCGAGCCCCGCGTCGCGGGCGAGATCGAGCGCCTGGTCGGTCGGAATGATCCCCAGCTGGGCGCCATCCGCCCCGATGACACGCACCGGTGAGATGCGGATCTGCTCGTTGATGCGATGCTGTTTCTCGATGGCTCGCGCCTCCGGGCTCTCATCCCGGAACGCCGGGGTGCGGCTCCGCAAGGCGGCGACGGAATCCACCCTCGGGAGGGAATCCTGCGCAGCCCGGGCTGCACCCATCAGCGGGGCGGGGAATCGGGTGAGGGCCGGGCAAGACCCGGGTGCCTCTCCGGACACGACGGATGATCCCATCGTCACCCGGGGGCGTCAAGGCAAGGAAGGACGACCGCGACGAGAGGGCCGGTCCGGCAAGCAGGGATGCCTCACGGCGGCATCACGGGCCTGTGCGAGGCCAGGAATCCCTCCGGGTACCAGGTGTCCGAGGAGGCCTGCCTTGACGCTGCCCACCTGTCCACGACCGGCTCTCACGCGGGCGATCGGCCGGCCGGGGTGACGCAACTGCACGGGCGTCAAGAGGTTGCGAGTCGTGCCGTCGGGAAGGGTCGTCCGGAACGCCGGGGAAAAACTCAAGCCCGGGATCGCCAGGTGAACTTTTCTCCACCTCAGGCGTATAACTTTTGCGACTTCGACATGGCTGGTGGGGGAACGGACATCCCCCGATGCACGTCGCAGAGGGTCTCTCCGGCTGAGTGCCTCGGAGTCCCTGGGTGGCGTGTGGAATGGTCGCAGGCCGCGCGGCCGACGGGATCGTGTGTCCCGTCGGACGATGGTGGTGAGGACCGGTACAGCGGTTTTCCGGCACGGACTCGCCGGAACAGGAGGTATCCCATGCGTGCGAATACGACCTCTGACGCGGCCCGCGTCGATTCGGTGCGCCTCTTCGACGGGTTCGAGCAGCCCACCCGGGCGGACGAGGTTTTGTCGATCGAGGAGCTTGCGCGCCGATTCAACGTCTCGACCAAGACGATCTCGCGCTGGCGGGACCACGGCCTGGTGGCGCAGCGATTCACGGTCGGCGGACGCCGGCGGGTCGGCTTCCTCGCCTCCGCGGTCGAGCGATTCATCCGGGACAACCCGGTCCGCATCGAGCGCGGGAGCCGATTCAGCCAGCTCTCCGACGAGGAGCACGACAAGATCATCACATGGGCCCGCCGGCTGGCCATGGCGGGGGCGTGCCCGGCCGACGTGCATCGCCGCATCGCTCGGCGGCTCGACCGCAGCGTGGAGACCGTGCGGTACACGATCAAGCGGCACGACCAGGAGCATCCTGGGGACGCCGTCTTTCCGGCGGCGGACGGCCGGCTGCGCCCGGAAAGCTGCGCCCGGATCTACCAGCACCACGTCCGCGGCGAGTCGGTCGAGTCGATCGCCCGTCGCTACAACCGTTCGAAGGCGAGCATCTACCGGGTGATCCTCTCGCAGCGTGCGGTGCAGATCGCCGCCCTCCCGCTCGACTTCATCCCCAACGCCCTCTTCCCCCGCTCGAGCGCGGAGAAGGTGGTGAACCAGCCTTTCCCCGGAGAGACCGACGCGAAGCGGGTGCGACGGCCGAGCGGCCTGCCTGCGTATCTCGCGAGCCTCTACGAGGTGCCGCTCCTGACGAGGGAGCAGGAGGTCTGGCTGTTCCGCAGGTTCAATTACCTCAAGTACCGGGCGTTCACGCTTCGGCAGCAGCTCGACCCCGAGCGGCCGAGCACGCGGCTGATGGATCAGATCGATCGTCTCTACGAGGAGATCGTCGAGCTGAAAAACCGGATCGTGCGTGCGAACCTGCGGCTGGTGGTGTCCATCGCGAAGCGACGGGTGTCGCCGGGCGACAGCTTCTTCGATCTCGTCAGCGACGGGAACATGTCGCTCATCCGCGCGGTGGAGAAGTTCGACTACGCCCGAGGCAACAAGTTCAGCACCTACGCCTCGTGGGCGATCATGAAGAACTTCGCCCGGACGATCCCGGACGAGCACCGGCGTCGGGACCGCTTCCGGGCCGCCGACACGGAGATGCTGCAGGCCGCGGCGGACCGGAGGGCGGACGAGTACCAGCAGCGGCTCGCGGCCAGCGACCGGCTCGCACAGGTCGGCAAGTTCCTCGACCGCCTCGATCAGCGGGAGCAGACCATCATCATCCGTCGCTACGGCCTGGACCACGAGCACGAGCCCCAGACGCTCAAGGAGGTCGGGTCGGCCCTGGGCGTGACCAAGGAGCGGGTGCGGCAGATCGAGGCCAAGGCCCTCGAGAAACTGCGCGAGGCGGCCGCCGCCGAGGAGATGCTCCCGGAGCTCGAATGACTGCCGGGGACGCGCCCGGCGGCATCAGGTGCCGTCGGGGGGCAGCCTCCGGACGGGCCGACCGACGGCCGCGATGCCGAGGCCGGCACAGAGCACGATCAGTACGTAGGCTGGAAGATACTTCAGGATCCCGCCCCCGCCACTCTCCGCCCCGACGGCGTTGGGCGTCGCATTGCCTCCGTCCGCGGGTGCGGGGACGGCATTGTCCGGATTCATCTGCGGCCGCGCACCCGCCGCCGCTCCGGCCGCGTTGCCTTCCATCTGCTGCCGCGCCTGCTGCGTCGCCTGCAGCTCCGTGAGGCTCACCTGCGCGATCGGCAGGCCCATCGTGCCACTCGCCCGGGCGCACGAAGCCATCGCCACAACGAGCGCCACAACGAGCGCCACACCCGGCGCGATCGAAAGGCCGAGACGACGGCCGAGGCATGATGAACCGAACATCGGGCGATCTCCTTTCGCGGGCTGAGCCATCCACCGCACCTCACAGGAATCGGTCATGATCGGCACGCTCGACCACGGTCGCTCATGACAGGCCCGTGAGCGGTCCATCGCCGCAGTGATCCGGGTTGCCGAACCGCTCGAGCCCCGTGTGGCCCATGGCGTGGGCGAGTGCGAGGAGCAGCCTGTTGTGGGCGACGTCGCCGCAGTCCACCGCACGGCCGGTCGTGAAGCCGAGCCCGCCGCCGAGCAACAGCCACGGGATGTCCCGGTGCGAGTGGGAGTTGCCCTCGCCCAGTTCGTTCGTCCAGACGATCGTCGTGTGGTCGAGCAGGGAGCCGTCGCCCCCCGGCTCCGGGGTCTCCGCCAGCCGCTTCGCGAGATGCGCGATCTCGCCGGCATACCAGGCATTGATGCGGGTGAGCTTCTCCTGGGCGGACTCGTTGGAGTTGGGTTCGTGGGAGAGGTCGTGCTGCCCCTCCTGGATGCCGAGCCATGTGAACCTCGGCTGACCCACCGAGTTCGTGTACTGCAGCGTCGCCACGCGCGTGAAGTCCGCGGCGAGCGAGGCGACGAGCAGTTCGGTCTGCATGCGGCTGATGCGGGGCATCCGGTCGTTGTCGACGACGACTCCCTGCTCGAGGGCCGGCACGGCATGGGCGACAGGATCCGTCGCCCCGGCGAGTTCCTGCTCGAACTCGCGCACGAGGGCGGCATGCTCCTCGAGAAGCCGGCGATCCTCCGACGGCACGGCCGCCGCGACGCGGGCCAGATCCTCGCGGATCGGATCGAGGACACTGCGGAGGCTGTCGCGGTCGCGGGCCCCACCGTAGAGCTTGCGGAACATCTGATAGGGATCGTCCACGGGAGTCACCGGACGATTCGCCCCGGCATAGACCATGCGGGTCCATGTGTCGGCCCGGCCAGGAACGAGCACGCCGAATTCGAGCGAGCCGAACCGCGTGGCGGTCGCGGCGTCGGCCTGCAGGTGGCCGCGAACCTCCTGGTCGATCGACAAGCCGCTCGACCAGCCCGCCGGCGTGTCGCTGCCGCCCTGGATGTTGCCGGGCAGCAGTTCGATGCCCGTGAGCAGGCACCCGATGCCCCGCATGTGTCCGTCGCCGTCGCCGCGGACGCGATTGTGCACGCCCTTGAGGGTGAGGATGCGGTCACGGAACGGCTCGAACGCCGCGAGGCTCTCCGGAAGGGGTGCCGGCGCGGCCCCGTCGGCTCCGGCCGTCAACGAGCCCGCAGCCGGCCAGAACGACTTCTTCACGACGCCGTCCGGGCTGAAGACGATCACGAGGCGTCGCCTCGCGCCCGCATCGCCCGATGCGGCGGACAGACTCGGAAGGTTCGTCAGCCACGGAAGCACGGCCGACCCGACTCCGAGCCGTCGGAGCAACGCCCGCCGGGAGACGGCCCCGCCGAAGAACCTGTCGCTGCCGCACCCGCTCCGAACGGCACCATTTCGGCCGATCCGACGCCCATTCGTCTCGCGCATCGCGTCGCTCCCGATTCCGTGTGGGACGAGGCCGTCCCGACGCCTCGTCTACCGTTCCTGCTCGGGCGAGCCCTCACCGGCACCCGCCATGGCGAAGGTGGGCGTCGGGTCGAAGGCCGCCACCACCATGATATCGACCAGAAGCCGTCGAATGTCGTGCCCCGAATCCCGAAACGAGCCGCACAAACGGTCGAGGGTCTCCGGCCCCCACGCCCGGACCGGCTGCCGGACCATCCCCTGGAAGATCGCCCGCACGAACGCCTCTCGCGCGTCGTCACTGTCGGCCAGGAACGTGCCAAGTTCGGCGGCCCCGCGAAACTCCACCGTTGCGCCCTGCCTGGGCTGGTACGAGCCCGCCACATCGATCGGCCGCTCGGAGCCCGCGACCGACTCGACCGAGCGGTGGCGGCCGATCGCGTCGAACTCCTCGAGCGCGAATCCGAGCGGATTGATCATCGTGTGGCAGGTGCGACACGCGACCGGGCTCGTCTGGAGCGTCACGCGCTCGCGCGTGCTGAGCCCCGGATGGCGATCGGGGGCGAGCGGGGCGATCGCCTCCTGCGGAGGCTTGAGGACGTTGCCGAGCAGGGTGCGGGCGACGAACACGCCGCGATGGATCGGCGAGGTCGCCTCCTGGTGGGCGAGGACGCTCATCAGGTAGGGGTGTGACAGGAGGCCGGCCCTGCGTCCGTCGTCGAGCACCAGCGCGCGAAACGTATCCGCCGACCGGAACGCGTTGGCATCCGCGGCCGCCCCGAGCGCGGCGGCCAGCCGGGGATTCACGGGCACCGCGCGGTCGGTGAACAACCGACGCCAGTCGGCGGTCCCGCTCCAGATCACGTCGTCGAGGAACAGGTCGAGGCTGGCCCGCAGGTCGGCGGCCATCTCCGCGGTGAACGCGGGATGGTGCGCAGGATCCTTCGCCACCTCGGGCGCCGGCGTGAGCCTCAGCCACACGAAGAGCACGTCGCGGAGCTTCGCCCGCGTGCGACGGTCCGCGAGCATGCGTTCGGCCTGCCGCCTCACCTCGTCGGCGGTGGCGAGCCGGCCTGCCGCGGCCGCCTGCCAGAGCGCCTGGTCGGGGATCGAGTCCCACAGCCCGAATGACAGCCGCGCGGCGGTGCCGAAGGGATCGCCGCCGCCGTCGACCTCGCGGAACAGGAAGCGGGGCGACTGGAGGATTCCGAGGAGCGCCCGCTCGAGGGCCGCATCCGCGTCGGTGGCGTCCGCGAACGGGTGATCGACGAACCGCGAGCGCACGTCGTCAGCAAGCGGCTTCCGGAAGGCACGTTCCGCGAAGGCCGCGGCGAATTGCCGGAGCTTCTCCCGCCGGTCCGCAGCATCACGCTTCACGCGGGCCAGATGCTCGACGTGGTCCCGCACGTAGGCGGTGGTCTCGCCGGCGATCGCCGCGGTGGCCGCGAACCATTCCCTGGAGACGTTGGTGCCCCGTTCGTATCCCGTCGAGGTGTCGTCGGGCGGGAGCGGGGTCGCGGCGACGAAGGTCTCCGGGGCATCCTGGGGAATCAGGCAGCGCTCCGGCACCGGCTCGAGCACGCCATGCGGCGGCTTCCAGAGCAGCGCGATCGCCGCGTGCGTGGGATGCTCGTGCTTCCGGCTGTCGACGCCCTGATTGGCCTTCGAGAACTCGAGTCGCAGCGGGTACGCCCGACCGCCCAGCAGGAAGAGGGTGGCCCGATGCTCCCGCTCGCCTCCCGATGCGACCCACGCATCGACGAGCGGCGGTTCGTACCACGCCCGATCGACGGCCAGCCTGGCGGAGTGCTCGGTGACGACGACGAACTCGTAGAGACCGGTTTCCGGCGGCACGATGGCGCCGGCCCAGCGGATCGCGAAGCGGGAGGGCTCGAACCGCTCCGGGTCCGGTCCTTCGACCCCGAAGTCGAAGTCGACCACGGGATCGATGCGCTCCATGACGAGGAGTCGGCGATCGAAGCCCCGGCTCTCGTAGTACTCCGCCCGCAGCCCACGACGCGCGTCGATCGCGGGGGCGGCGCCACGGAAACGTCCGATCAGATCGGCCAGGACGGTCCGGTGCTGACGCGCCGTGAGCCGGGCGAGTTCGACCCGCGCCGGCCGTGAGCGATCGCGGGCCACCGAGGAGTAGAAGGAGTCGTGCACGTACGCGGCCACCGCCCGTGCCGCGTCGCCCGTCACGAGGCCGGGGGCGTCCTCCGGCATCGTCTCCTCGATCGTGGCGGCGAGCTGGTTGACCGACAGATCCCCCTCGAGCGGTGCGGGCACCTCGGCCGTGCCGCGGCCGTCCGCGCCATGGCACCGCACGCAGTGCGTCCGGTAGATGGCCTCTCCGTCGGGCTCGGCCGCGAGACATGCCGCTGCCGGCAGGGCGAGCGCCATCGCGAACCGGACGACGCGTCCGGAGGGGATGCGCCGCCGGTCAATCCTGGTGCGACGCACGCGATCGATGTCCTGGTGGTCGGAAACGGCCCTGGTGGTCAGGACCGACACACCATTTTACCGCTCCCGGCGGACGCCGGCCTCCGCGCGTGCCGAGCGCGTCCTGCCGCCCGTCAGCGCCGGATCGGCGCCGGCGCCGAACGGGGCCCGGACGGTGGCTGGGCGGACGTACCGCCCGGGGCCTCGAATCCCGCGGGCACGACACCCTGTCCCGCGGCATCCGCGGCACGACGGCTCCCGGCCCGCGGTGCGGAGGCCTCACGCGGCAGCCGGTCCAGCACGGCGCCGGGCATGTCGGGTCCGGCGGCTCCGCCCACCGCGGGCTTCACGGGCGACTGGCTCGTGCCGGCGAGCATATTGTCGATCGCCGCACTTTCCCGCAGGTGCACGAAATGCCGCGACATCTGGATCCGCTGCTTCTTCTCCAGGATGTCGGCGTAGAGCTCGCTGCGCGCCTCGGCGAGCGTGACCGCGGCGGCCTCCGTCGAACCCTCCCGGAAGATGATCATGAATCGGTCGGCCACCTGCACGACGCCCGACAGCTCGCCCGGATCGAGTGCGAACGCCTCGCGCTCGAGCGTCGGCTGGCCCCCGTAGCGCCGGATCGGCGGCACCTCGCCGCGGAGCGCGCGGCTCGTGGGATCGACCGAGTACTGCTCGGCCAGCGCACCCACGTGCTCGGAGGTCGGGTTTTGCCGGGCGAGCTGCCAGACCTCCTGGGCCCGCCGCTGGTTGTCGAGAACGACGATGCGGCACCGCGCCCGCGGGCCGAACGTCGCCTCGTGAGCCCGCTGGAGGTCCTCGTCGGTGACCGGCACGCTGCCCACGAGCTTCTTCAGTGCGACCGTCGGCCAGACGACGTCGTCGAGGTAGTGACGCATCGGGATCTTCTCGTCGCGCGTGACGCGCTGCATCCACGCGTCCACGTCGGCAGTGCCGTCGGCGCGACGGAACCCGAGCGATTCGGCCGCCCGGGTGATCTCGGCGTCGAGATCGGCCTTCACGACGGTGAGCTGGCTGCGGGCCAGCGCCTGCTCGATGAGCGCGCGCGAGATGAGCACCTCGAGGACGTCGAGGCCGTGCCGGTCGAGGCATGCCGCCCGCACGTCGGCCAGCGGCACCGGATCGCCGTTCACGCGGGCCGCGACACCCTCGGTGGCGGTCGCGCGATCCGGATCGTTGAGCACGTTCTCGACCGTCGCCGCGTCCTGCAGGCGGCGGAAGAAGTCGGTGGAGGCCTGTCGGCTCTTCTGATCCCGGAGTTCCGCGGCCAGTCGCTCGCGGACCGAGTCGAAGGTGACGGTGTCGGCCGGAAGGTGCCCCTCGCACTTGATCACGATGAACTGATCGGCCACCTGGACGACCTGGGAGATCTCACCGGGACGGAGCGAGAAGGCGGCATGGTCGAACTGCGGCTCACCGGAGTGGAGGCGAATGGGCTGCACCCAGCCGTTGGCGCTCGCGCTGCCGACGTCGATGGAGCGCGTGCGGGCGAGGCTGGGAAACTCGTCGGGGGCCGCGACCGCGAGCCGGCGCACCTCCTCCGCCTCACCGCGCGTCCGCAGCACGACGATGCGGGCCTTGACCGCCGGACCGAACTGCTGCTCGAACGACTGCTGCAGGTCTTCCGGCGTCGGCTCGATCGCCGCGCTGGCCAGACGCCGCAGCGCGAGCATCGGCCACACGATGTCGTCCGCATACTGCCGCTCGGTGACCCCGCGCTCCTGCCGGATCAGATCGAGCCATTTGTCCCGTGGCAGGCTGAACCGCCGGGCCATGACGTCGATCTCGGCATCCACGTCGGCCGCGCTGATCGTGACGCCCGCACGCCGGCACGCCTGCTCGATGATCCGGCGATTGACCATCGTCTCGAGGACGGTCGCGCCGTGCCGCGACAGGCACTCCGTGGCGAGGCGGCCCTGCGTGATCTCGACGCCGTTGACGAGCGCGACCGGTCGTTGCTCCGCATCCACCGCCGCGGCCACCTTGGCAGGCTTCGCGGCTGTCGCACGGGTCGAGGGGGGCGTGGCCACGGCGAGCGGATCCGGCCGCGTGGCACGCCAGGCAAGGCAGGCGCCGACGATGAGCACGGCGGCCCCGAGTTCGCGAACGTATCCCCACCGCCCGCCTGAGCGCGTCATCCGATCACCCTCCCTGGTGCATCGAGCCTTCGCTGCGACGCACGCGATGATGGGCGACCGGCTTGACCGGATCAATGGCGAAACCGGGGCGAGGTCCCGCCGTCCGCCGACGCGGACTCCGCACTCCCCGCAGCCTTCCCCGACGCCAGCGGCCGACGCCCCGTCCGCCGGGGCGATCACTGCCGGCGAGGATTCTCCGGCGGCCGCTGGGGCTGGCCGGCGGTGCCGCGGCCCGCAAACTTCCCGATGTCCCGCGTGTCGCCCGGCTGCAGCTGCGCCGCCCGGAGGTTCTCGCGTTGGATCGCCTCGTACACCTCCTGGCGGTGGACGGGAATCTCGGCGGGCGCGTTGATGCCGAGGCGGACCTTGTCTCCCCGGATATCCACGATCGTGACGACGATCGAGTCGCCGATCATGATGCTTTCGTCACGTTGTCTGGAGAGTACGAGCATGGCTGGCTCCTTCCATACCGACTGGTGCACGGGCAGTTTCCTGCCGGCCGCACCATGGATTATGCACTCTTTTTGAGGCGGGGACGGTCGTTCGACAGTTCGTAATCGAGCGCCAGCTCGCCACGTGCAACGACCTGACGGCCGGTGCGGGTTTCGAGGTTGATGACGATTGGCGCCTTGAGATTGAGCGTGAGGTTCGTGCCGTTCGTGCCGACCACCACGACGACCTGCGCCTGCCGCATGTCGCCGATCGCGAGCGGGCTCAGTTCGCTCCGCGGAATCCGCACCTGGTAGTCGGGGACGAAGCGGCGCGGACTGACGACCGCCAGGGCCACATCGCCGCGGGTCGTGCTCTGGAGCCACCCCAGCGCGTCGTTGGTCGAGTCGGCGAGGAGTGCCCACGAGCGGCAGTCCTCGAGGCCGGGCAGTCCGCTCGGGAAGTGCAGGACGTCGCCTGAGGCGACGTCGATCCGTCCGAAGCGTGTGGTCGTGATTCGCATCATGGCTGTGGCACTCCTTTGCCCTCGTGATCCCTGGCGGGACGGATCCCGCCTCCGCGCGGACTCCCGTCCGCCGGTCCGGGCCCCCGTGGCCCGCTCCAGGCGAACCCGCGTCCGCCCGCATGTTCTTTCGGCAGACAGGGCAGTCCGGGTGGAGAAAAAAGGCTTGGCAAAAGAAGAACGATGCCGAAGACCGTGACGGCCAGGGCGTTCGGGCCGGTCGAGCAAGCCGCGAGGCTTCCGGCCGACGCGGGGTTCGGTCGGGCCGCCGGCCGCCGGCCGGGCCCGCCGCTCACTGCCAGAGAGGCTGCGCGCGCCACGCGGCGAGTGACGTCAGCGCGAGGAGCGGGGTCCACGCGGCGAGCGACGGCCCGAGGATGTCGGCCGACGCGAGCGCGTGCGACCCGAACACCACGATGAAGAAGAGCAGCGTCATCGAGACGCACAACCCGACGGCGACGAAGATGCCCCGCCTTCCGGGCCCCAGCACGAGCGGGACGCCCAGCATCACCAGTGCCATGTCCAGGAGCGGAGCGACGACGCGGGCGTGCACCCGCAGGGGGATGTCGGCTCCCACGCCGAGGCTCGGGTTGCGGATCGCCGCCACGAGTTCCGTCGTCGCCGAATACTGGCTCCAGTTCGTCGATCCGATCAGCTGCTCGAACGTCACGTCACTCGCCACGAAGCACTGCCCGGGCTCGAGCCACGCGCTGCCCGACGGGGTCTCCACGATCGTGCGGCCACCCCGCACGAGCGATACACAGCGATCGATGTCGGGCGGTTCGCGCACGCCGACAAGCAGGTAGCCGGCGGGGTGGTGGGTGTCGGCGGCACGCCAGAACGCCTCGGCCGCGTCGATCTGAGGCCCGAGGTCCGAGAACTGCGGCGGCATGAGCAGGCTGGGGGAGTCGATGCGACTGGATGCGGCCAGGGCCGATCGGCCGCGGAAGAGGATGTCGGTGCGATGGTCGTAGCGGGCATCGAACGGCTGGGGCGCGTCCCCGCGCAGATTCTGCGCATTGCGGGCGAACGCCTGACGGATGCGGGGCAGGACGACCTCACGGCTCACGGCCGCCGCGAGGGCGACCACGGCGGCCACGACCAGGATCGGCCGCGCGATGCGCCAGCGGCTCACGCCGGCTGCCAGCAGCGCCGTGAGCTCGTTATGTCGCTCCAGCCACGAGATGGCGAACATCGCGCTGGCCAGCGCGATGACCGGGCTGGTCGCGTCGAAAAACCAGATCAGCCGGCACCCGTAGTACGCACCGAGCACCCGCGCGAGCCCGCCCGCCTCGGCCGCGTGCGAGATGAACTCCTCCATGTTCGTGAAGGCGTCGAACACGAAGTAGAGGCCGGCCAGGCTCACGAACACGACCACGAAGGCGTGGATCATCGCCCTGGTGATGTAGCGGTCGATGAGCATGGGCGGCGGCGCGGACGGCGACTTGACGGCGGGACCCGTGGACCGACCATGTGGGGGGTCGGCCGTGAGGGCCGCGGAGGGTAGGCCGGACCCCCGGAGAGCGTCAATCGTGGTGTCCCCGGCGGGGGGCGCGGCCGCCCGGTCAACCCGAACGATATGACCTGGATCGAAACCTTCCGCCGCGGCGCCAGCGGATGGGCCCGTCACGGGCTCGACCTCCTCTACCCGCCGCGCTGCTCGGTCTGCGGCATGGAGCCCACCCCATGCGACCGCTCGGCGTCCGCATCAGGGGCTCGCGTCTGCGACGCGTGCCGCCGGCTCCTGTCGGGCGATCGGCCGCGGTGCATCCGCTGCGCCGCTCCGCTCTCCGGTGCGCCGGTCGCCGACCCCGTCGAGGCGGTCGGCGTCGGCACCCGCTGTGACAGGTGCGCACGCCGCGCAGGTGGCCCGCTCGAAGGCCTCGTCGTGCTCGGTGCGTACGACGCGAGCCTCCGCGAGCAGGTGCTGCGGACCAAGCGGCCCGCCGGACGGCTCGTCGCAGCGGGCCTCGCCCGACTGCTGGTCGATCGGCACCGCGACGTGCTGCACGGATGGGCTGTGGACCTCGTCGTGCCCGTCCCGATGCACTGGCTGCGCAGATGCCTGCGCGGCACGAGCGCCGCGGACGAACTGGCTCGCTGGGTCGGGGCCGGACTGGGCTTGCCCTGGGCCGCGGCCCTGCGGCGACGACGGGCGACGCGCATGCAGAACGAACTGCCGTGGGAGGAGCGGCGTGCGAATGTGCAGGGCGCCTTCCGTGCGGGGCGACACGTGGCGGGCCGGCGGCTCCTGCTCGTGGACGACGTGACGACGACGGGTTCGACGCTCCTCGCCTCCGCCGCCGCGGCCACCGCCGCCGGCGCCGCGGCGGTGTACGCTGCCGTGGTCGCGCGGGCCGACCGTGACGAGGATTCCTGACCGGCTCCCGCCCGTCCAGCACGGAGTTGCCCATGGCGACCGAACCCCTCCGCATCGGCACCCGAGCGAGCCAGCTGGCGCTCACGCAAACCGGCTGGGTGGCCGAACGCCTGCGGACGTGGACCGCAGACGTGGCCATCGTGGAGGTCAGCACCCGCGGTGACCTGCGTCAGGACACGCCGATCCATCGGTTCGGTGGTGACGGCGTGTTCGTCCGCGAACTCGAGCAGGCGCTCCTCGACGGCCGCATCGACGTCGCCGTGCACAGCCTCAAGGACGTGCCCACGGCGGCCACGCCCGGCCTCCAGATCGCCGCCGTGCCGCTGCGGGCGCTGCCGTTCGACGTCCTCGTCACGGGCTCCGCCGGGCTCACGCTGGAGAGCCTGCCCTCCGGCGCGGTGGTGGGGACATCGAGCGTGCGACGGGTGGCCCAGGTGCTCGGCGCACGGCCCGACGTCGTGGTGCGGCCCCTGCGCGGCAACGTCGACACGCGACTGCGTCGACTCGATGCCGGCGACTACGATGCGATCATCCTCGCCGGTGCAGGCCTCGAACGGCTCGGTCTCGTCGGGCGGATCACCGAAATGCTGCAACCGCCCCGCTTCTGGCCGGCGGTCGGACAGGGCGCGCTGGCCATCCAGATTCGCGCGGCCGATCGACGGGCCCACGCAGCGGTCCTGCCGCTCGACGATCCGCCGACCCACCGTGCCGTTCGCGCGGAGCGCGCATGCCTTGCGGCGCTCGCCGGCGGATGTCTCGCCCCGATCGGAGCCTGGGCCCGCGGGACGGCCACCGGGAAACTCGCACTCGGCGCATGTGTCCTCGAGATGGCGGGGCAGACGGTCTCACGACTCGTGGTCGAGGAAGACGCGCGCGACCAGGGTGAATCGCCGGAGGGACTCGGGGCCCGCGTGGCGGCGGTGCTCGTGGGCCGCGGGGCGGAGGGCATGCTGGCCAGGATGCGCGACCCCACGGCGTCTGCCCCGCACTCCGACGTTGGCCCAGACGTCACTGGCGTGACAAAAGCGTAAGCCGCGCCGACCGGAGGACGAGTGACTCCCTATGATTGGGGAGCGTGCTGTTTCCGCACCTCGGGGTGGCTGTTTTCGTTTGCGGAAAAACATTGGAGTGACTAGCATTCGCCAGCGGGAGGCGTGATCAAGCGATGCGATCACCGGTGCCCTGGCGGACCTGGAGTTGTCATGTCGATCAAAGTCGTCATTGCGGATGATCACGAGGTGGTTCGCCGCGGGCTGGTGAGCCTGCTTGCCGGGTCCGACATCAAGATCGTCGGTGAGGCTGCCAGCGGGGACGAGGCGGTCAAACTCACCAGGAAGTTCAAGCCCGACGTCGTGCTGCTCGACATCCGCATGGCGGGCAAGGACGGGCTCTCCGCGCTCGAGAAAATCCGCAATGACATGCCGGGCGTGCGCTGCGTGATGCTCTCCACGTTCGACAATCCCACCTACGTGGCCCGCGCGGTCGCCGCCGGGGCCCACGACTACATGCTCAAGGGCTGCACCCGGGCGGAACTGATCACCTCCATCACGGGTGCCGCGGCCGGACAGCTCCCGATGCGTGCGGGAGAGCTGCGACGCGTGGCGACGACGATGGCGAACCGCGTCGCGGTGCCCGACCCGGACATCCCGCTCACCCAGCGGGAGACCCAGGTGCTGCGGCACATGGCGCTCGGCCTCTCCAACAAGGAGATCGCGCAATCGCTGACGATCAGCGTCGAGACCGTGAAGGAACACGTGCAGAACATCCTCCGCAAGATCGCCGTAAGCGACCGCACGCAGGCCGCCGTGTGGGCGGTTCGTCGCGGTCTTGTCTGACCGGTCCCATGCGTCTGAGCGCCCTCACTCGCCGAACCGGCATCGCCTGAGCGTTCTCGCCCGATCCCCTCTCGTCCGCCCGCTGCCGCAGGGTCGCGTCGAGAACCGGCCGCACGTCACTCGTGGTCCGCGGGCGCACCGGTGCGATCAGGGCGTGCGAGGCGCTTGCCGCGGAAGAACTCGGTGAGCAGCCCGCCGCATTCGTCGGCCAGCACGCGGCCGACGTGCTCGACGCGATGGTTGAGTCGTGCATCCTCGAAGAGTCGGTAGAGCGACTCGACCGCACCGGCCTTGGGATCGGGTGCGCCCCAGACGACACGCGGCACGCGAGCCTGCAGGATCGCACCGGCACACATCGGGCACGGCTCCAGCGTGACGTAGAGCGTGCAGCCCTCGAGCCGCCACGAGCCGAGCGCCGCGGCCGCCTGCGTCAGGGCGATCATCTCGGCATGCGCGGTCGGGTCGAGCAGCTGCTCGCGCTGGTTGTGCGCCGCGGCGATCACCCGGCCGCCGGCGACCACCACCGCACCGACCGGCACCTCGTCCGCGTCCGCCGCCGCGCGCGCCTCCTCGAGTGCCAGCCGCATCCAGCGGTCGTGCGGGCCAACGCCCGCGAGCCGCTCCATCAGGAAGTCCTCGAACGCGTCGTCATGGTCCTCGGACAATGGCATGCCGGCCGATTCTATCGTCGTGAACCGGGGGTACCGCCGGGCGGATGGCCCTGGCCGCTTGGGTGTCGCGGGACGATCCGGTAGCATTTCCGGCGATCGGTCAGGCGATCGGCTGCGGGCACGCCGGGGCGTCATGCCGCGATGTGGCTCGCATCTGCTGCCGCATTCCCCCCTGCCCTGCCGACGGTTCTCAGTTCACGATGCTGCCGTCGCGGGGAGGTGTCTCCCCCGCGGCCACCCCCGAGGGCTCACGATGGATCCGACTCTCCTCGCCCTGAGATGGGCTCACGTGCTCGGGGCGGTGATCGCCATGGGCGGCCTCGTCTTCGCCCGCTTCGCGCTGCTGCCGGCGGTCTCGGAACTCGATGCATCGACCCGGGATCGCGTGCACGATGCCGTGCGACGAAAGTGGCTGCCGTTCGTCATCGCGGCCATCACCGTGCTGCTCGCCAGCGGCCTGGCCAATTTTTTGCTGTTCAACTCCCGCGTGAAGGCGGAGGGATGGGGCGAGGGGCGATGGATGGCCGCCAACGGCTACCACGCACTGTTCGGCATCAAGTTCCTGCTCGCGATGGTGGCGTTCTACCTCGCCAGCGGACTCGTCGGACGCGGAGCGGGAACGCAGTGGATGCGCGACAATCGCGCGACGTGGCTGTCGGTCACCATCGGGCTGATGCTCGGGGTGGTGATGATTTCGAGCTGGATGCGCAACCTCCATACCGGCGAGAACCTCGCGGATTCAGGGGGTGGGGTGTCGATGACGTCGGCGCCCTCCACGGCCCCGGACGATGCCGGTGCCGGTCCCCGCACCGACGCCGCAGCCCCGACCGAACCGGCCGACTGATCGACGCGCAGCCCCGACAGCCCCCCGGCGCGGGCACGACCATGAGCGACAGCAGTCCGATCTCGACCCCGGTCGGGTGGCCGCGGGCCGGGAATCGGCGACGCGTGTGGAGGTGAGACACGAGTGGACAAGAAGCAGAAGAAGCGCATGGAGGTGCTCCACCAGAAGATCGCCAAGCTCCAGCAGCAGCTGACCGGGGCCAAGCGTCAGCCGGACGACCCCGCGGAGGTGCCGCGGCTCGAGCGCGAACTCGCCGCGGCCCATGCCGAACTCGCCGCCCTCAAGCAGACCTGACCACCCCGACGTGCGGCATGGGCTTCTTCTCGCGGCTGTTCGCAGGACGGAGGGCACGGCCGACGCGTGTCGATCTCGACAGACGCTTCGAGCGACTGCGCGAGAGCAGCGTCGGCACGATGTCGACCTTTTACAAGGTTCGAGACAACGTCTCCGGCGAGCTGCGCGGACTCAAGCTGATCGACCGGCTCAAGAGCGAGCCGATCGAGGCCCGCTACCGAGGATTGGGCAAGCCCGGCGAGGGGGAGATCGGGCTCGCGATCAGCGGACCCAACGTCGTGCGCACCCTCGAGTGGGGCGTGTCCAGCGACGGTGCCCCCTTCGTGCTGCAGGAATTCATCGAGGGCACGCTGCTGCACGGCCTGCTCATGGCGCGCACGCCGCTCGCGCCAGCGCAGCGCCTCGACCTCGTGCGTCAGGCGGCGACGGCCGTCTCCACCGTCCATGCGGCCGGCTACGTCCATCGGGACATCTGCCCCCGCAACTTCATCCTTCGACCCGATGGCACGCTCGTGCTCTTCGACTTCGGACTGGCCGTGCCCGACAAGCCGGTGTTCATGCAGCCGGGGAACCGCATCGGCAGCCCGAACTACATGGCGCCCGAGGTGGTGCGGCGACGGCAGGCCGACAGGCGACTCGACGTCTTCTCGTTCGGCGTGACGGCGTACGAGATCGGCACCTGCGAGCTGCCGTGGCCCCGGGGATCGAGCGGCCGGGCGGCGCTCGCGCACGACACCACCCCCAAGGACATCCGGGCACACTGGCAGGACGCCCCCGCCGCGCTCGCCGAC
>Ga0214917_10000238_pt1 | contig 71302 bp, 52 predicted proteins | sample LL_1208_BB_MetaG_FD_177983 | JGI IMG/M metagenome (GOLD analysis project Ga0214917, IMG submission 177983) | Freshwater microbial communities from Lake Lanier, Atlanta, Georgia, United States - LL_1208_BB | ecosystem: Environmental > Aquatic > Freshwater > Lake | place: USA: Georgia | collected... | reverse complement strand
CCCGGCTGGCCGAAGGTCTGTTCCTCTGCGGCGACCAGTGCACGACCGCGTCGATCAACGGGGCGCTGGTCAGCGGCGCGCGGTGCGCGGAGGCGGTGCTGGCGGCGGCCTGATCGCCGGCACGGGCCGGGCCGCAGCGGGGCGACACCGCCACGCGGTATGCTGTCGCCATGAACGAAACCATCGGTGCCGCGCTCATCTTCGCGGGTCTGCTGCTGGCGGTCGCGGGCCTCGTGTGGCTCGTCGCCCGCGGCGTGGCGGTGCTCGCGCGCCGCCGGACGGTGCGGCAGATGGCGGTGCCGCTGGCGGTGTGCGCCGCCGGCCTGGTGATGGGGGCGGTACCCTTCGCCTATCAGCATCTCTATCTGGCGATCGTGGGCCTCGGCGAGCGGGAGCGGGTGATCGACGGCGAGCGGACGCTCACGCTCACCGGCTGGGATCGCCACGGGTACGACATCCTCCGGAGCAGGACGGACGTCGCGATCCTCGAGCTGGGGAACAAGGACGTCGGCGACGACACGCTCCCCCTGCTGGCCGACCTGCCGAACCTCCGGGAACTCACGCTCAACGACTCGTCGATCACCGACGCCGGCCTGCCGCTGCTGGCCCGGCTGCCGCGGCTGGAGTCGCTCCGCATCGCGCGGACGGGCGTGACGGCCGAAGGGGTGCGGGCCTTCCTGGCCGACCCGCCGCCGCGGCTGCGACAGATCGACGTCTCCGGCAACGGGATTCCCGTCGGCATACTCAGGACGTGGAAGAACGCCGCCGCGAAGCCGGACGGGGCCGACGCCATGGAGGAACGACGCTATGTCCATTGATCTGAAGCTGGTCGAGGAGCCGCTGGGCAATCCCGACAGCGCCCGGTTTCTGTGCACCGCCAGCGAACTGGCCTACCTGCCGGCGACCGAGGGGGAGCGGGCCTTCGCCGAGCGCCTGCGGCTCTCGGCCCGGCTGTTCAGCGTCGGCAACACGCAGGGCTGGCTGGCGGTCGACGACGGGAACATCGTCATCGCCTTCCGCGGCACGGAGTCGCCGACGAGCCTCGACGGGCTCAAGGACATCCTCATCACCGACGCCATGAACCTGCTGGTCGTTCCCGAGGGCCGACTGGGCCTCGATCTGGCGGCGGCGGGAGTGGGGGCCAGGTTCCACAAGGGATTCGTCGACGCCATCGCGGCGATCTGGGAGCCGCTCTCGACCGCCGTCGAGGCGGAGGTGAAGCGGTGCGACCGGCCCGTGTGGATCACCGGCCACAGCCTCGGGGGGGCGCTGGCGCTGTTGGCCGCCTGGCTGCTCAAGCGAAAGTTCGTCCCGGTGCACGAGGTGTGCACGTTCGGGGCGCCGATGATCGGCAACCGGACCGCCTGCGAGGCCTTCAACCGGGAGTTCCAGGGCAGGATCTTCCGCTACATCAACGGCCGCGATCCGGTACCGAAGCTGCCGGCCCTGTCGCTGGCGGCCAACGAGTTCGTGCACGTCGATGCCCAGCGGCTCCTCGGCACCCATCCGCACACGGGGTTGGCCGACGTGCTCGGGACGGTGGCCACGAAGGCCGTGAACGGCCTGCTCGCCGGCACCCTCATCGACGAGGCCTGGCGGCACGTGAGCGACGAGGTCGCCGCGCACTTTCTGGACGTCTACCGCGACCTACTCAGGGGCTAGTGGAGCGGGACGGGCGGCCCGTATCCGGCGGTGCGGCCCTGCGACGGGGCCCCGAGGCGTCGCGCGAGCCTGCGGAAACCAGCGGGGGAACCGGCTGCGAAACTGGCTTCGAAACTGGGGGTGTCCGGGCGGCCGCATCCCCATACAATCCATTGAAACAGGCGTTTGAATCGCCGGTTTCGGGGCTGCCGCCCCGGTCGCCTCCGCCCTCGGTGACAGACGCATCCATGAACGTTTCCCGGCCCCTGACGACCGTCCCGGGCGACGAACCGCGGGAGCGGATTCTGTCGGCCGCCGGCCGGGAGTTCGCCGAGCGGGGCTACGAGGCGGCGACCGTCCGCGAAATCTGCCTAGCCGCCGGCGTGAACGTGGCGGCCGTCAACTACTACTTCGGCGACAAGCAGCGGCTCTACGTGGCGAGCGTCCGGCACGCGCACGAGCAGCGGGCCGGCCAGGTCCCCCTGCCGGAGTGGACCGCCGGCACGCCCCCGCACCGCAAACTCCGCGACTTCATCGCCAATCTCCTGGAGCGGATGCTCGGCTTCGGCCGGCCGCCGTGGGAGGTGCGGCTGATGATGCGGGAGGTCCTCCATCCCACCGGCGCCTGCCGGGAACTCGTGGAGGACTACATCCGGCCGCGGTTCGCGCTGCTGGTCTCGATCCTCGAGGAACTCGTGGAGGGCCGCCTGCCGCCGGCGGAGTTGCGGCGCGTCGCCCTGTCGATCATCGGCCAGTGCTTCCTCTACCGGGCCGCGGGCGACGTGGTGGGCATGCTCGTGCCGTCGGAGGAACTGGCGTCGCACCACTCCCTGGAACCGTTGGCCGACCACGTCACCGGCTACGCACTGGCGGCGCTGGGCGCGAGGCCACCGCTCGTCGGGTGGCCGGCCTGCCGTGGCCCCGCACATCCGGAGGAAACCCTCGCATGATGAAAGTGTTGCGCAACGTGTTGGGCTGGGCGCTGCCGTCGCTGATCCTCGGCGCGGCGGTCGCGGGGTTCATGGCCCTCGGCAGCCAGAAGCCGCCGGCCCGTCGTGCCGCCGAGGCTCCCGCCGCCGTCCCCGTGCGCACCACGCCGGTGCAGACGATGGACGGCCGGATCGAGATCGACGCCGACGGCGTCGTCGTGCCGCTCCGGGAACTGACGCTCGCTGCCGAGGTGCCCGGCCGCGTGCTGAAAAAAGCGGAGGATTGCCGGGCCGGCCAGTTCGTGCAGGCGGGCACCCTGCTCTTCGAGATCGACCCCCGGGACTACGAACTCGACGTGCGGCGGCTGGAGGGCGAGGTCCGACAGGCGGCGCTCAACATCGAGGAGATCGACGAGGAGCTGGGCCAGAACGCCACGTCGACCGAGTTGTCCCAGCGGCAGGTCGACCTCGCCCGCCGCGAGGTGGCCCGGCTCGACACCCTCAAGGCCAACCGCATCGTCACCGAGACCGAGCACGAGCGGGCGCTGCGGGAGGAACTCACCGCCACGAACGCCCTCTCCATGCTCCAGGGGCAGAAGCGGGTGCTCACGAAGCGGCGCGGCCGGCTGGCGGAGGCGCAGGCCCTGGCCGCGACCATGCTCGAACGCGCCCGGCTCGACCTGTCGAGGACGAAGGTCGTGGCGCCGGTCGACGGCGTGGTCGTCGACGACAAGGTCGAGCAGGATTCGTTCGTGGCCAAGGGCACCCCGCTGGTCACCCTCGAGGACACCAGCGCGATGGAGGTGAAGACGAGCCTGCGGATGGACGAGCTCGCGCAGGTGTGGGGCGGGCAGGGCGGCACCGGCGGTGTCGGGGGGCGGCACGAGCTGCCCGGTGCGCCGGCGCGGGTCGTGTTCACGCTCGGCGGCCGGTCGTACGAGTGGGACGGCATCCTCTCCCGTCAGGAGGGCAGGGGCCTCGACGAGAAGACCCGCACGCTGCCCTGCCGCGTGCTCGTGACGCAGCCGGCCGCCGTCCGCGCCATCGACCGCTACGGCGCGGCGCTGGCGACGCTGCCTCCCGAGGCGCCGCGGTCGCTGATGCGCGGCATGTTCGTCGACGTCCGCGTGCAGGTCGAGGTGCCCCAGCCGCTCGTCGCGGTGCCGCAGGACGCCGTGCGGCCGTCGGGCGAGATGTTCGTCCTCCGTGACGACAAGCTCACGATCGTGCGGCCGCGGCCGTTCCACGCCGGCAACGGCCTGGTCGCGTTCGCCGAGGCCGACAGCGGCCTGCTCCCCACCGACCGCATCGTCACCAGCCAGCTCTCGAATCCGCGCGAGGGCATGCAACTCGTGGAGGCGGCGCCGTGAAATCGATCATCGCCTGGACCGTTCGCAACACGCCGGCCATGAACGTGCTGGTCTTCGCCGTGATGATCATCGGCTGGATCAGCTTCTCGTCGATGCGTCGCGAGGTGTTTCCGGAGTTCGACCTGGAGATCGCGCTGGTGAGCGTGCCGTATCCGGGGGCGACTCCCGAGGAGGTCGAGGAGGGCATCTGCCAGAAGGTCGAGGAGGCCTGCCGCAGCGTGGTGGGCATCAAGAAGATCACCAGCATCGCCCGCGAGGGGATGGGGTACTGCGTCTTCGAGATGACCGACGGGGTCAAGGATCCGCAGCGGGTCGTGGGGGAGATCCGCTCCGAGGTCGAGCGGATCCCCAGTCTGCCCGCACTGGCCGAGGATCCGAAGGTGGAGCAGGTCACGCTCCGGGAGCCTGCGATCAAGGTCGGCGTCGTGGCGCCGCCGGCCACGGGCAGCGACGAGCGGTCGGAACTGCAATTACGAGAGGTCGCCGAACGGGTGCGGGACGACCTGCTGGCGCTGCCGACGGTGTCGGCGGCGAACATCGGCGGCGCCAAAGACTACGAGATCACGATCGAGATCTCCGAGGACACGCTCCGCAAGCACGGGCTCACGCTCCAGGCCGTCGCGGACATCGTGCGGCGCGAGAACCTCGAACTCCCGGGCGGCACGATCCGCAGCGAGGGCGGCGAGGTGCTCCTGCGCGGCAAGAACAAGCAGTACCTCGGCGACGACATCGCCAAGCTGCCGCTCGTGACACGGCCCGACGGGCTCGTGCTCACCGTCGGCGACCTGGGCACGGTGCGGGACGGGTTCGTCGACGTCGCGGGTCGCAACCGGATCAACGGCCGCCCCGGCCTGATGGTGTCGATCGACCGCAGTTCCGGGGAGGACCTGCTGGCGATGGTCGCGGCGGTCAAGGACTACGTGGCCACGGCCCGGCTGCCGGCCGGCTACGAGCTGGTGACCTGGGCGGACGCCTCCGTGGACGTGCGCGAGCGGCTCGACATGCTGCTGTCCAACGGCACGCAGGGGCTGGCGATCGTGTTCGTCCTGCTGGCGCTGTTCTTCGACCTGAAGATCGGCTTTTGGGTCGCGATGGGCGTGCCCGTGTCGATGCTCGGCACGGGAGCGCTCATGTTCGCGGGGGAGCAGACGCTCAACATGCTCTCGATGTTCGCCTTTCTCATGGCGGTGGGCATCGACGTCGACGACGCGATCGTGGTCAGCGACAACGTGGAGCGGCATCGCAAGATGGGCAAGGGGCCGGTCCAGGCTGCCATCGACGGCACCGCCGAGGTGCTGCCGTCGGTGGTGTCGGGCGTGATGACGACCGTGATCACGTTCCTGCCGCTGCTGTTCGTCTCGGGCGTGATGGGCAAGTTCATCGCGGTGATGCCCTTCGCCTTCATCGCGACGCTCCTGGTGTCGCTGGCCGAGGCGCTGTTCGTGCTGCCCGGGCACCTGGCCCACGACGACAGCGGCATCCTCCGGTTCGTGCAGTTCGTGCTGTCGCCGCTGCGGCCGCTGGTGCCGGTGCTGCAGTTCCTGCAGCGGGGCTGCGACGACGGTCTCAAGTGGTTCGTGCGGCGGGTGTACGCCCCGACGCTCGAGGTGGCGATCGAGCACCGCTTCGCCGTGCTCTCCGGAGCCCTCGCCATCCTCATCCTGGCGGTGGGGCTGATCCGCAGCGGCGTGACGCCGTTCAAGATCTTCCCCAAGATCGACGCCAAGCGGATCCAGGCCCGCGTCATCTTCCCCGATGGCACGCCGGCGAGCGTGACCGAGGAGGCGATCGCCCAGGTCGAGCGGGCCCTCGACGACACGGCGGGCCGGCTGGCGGCGGGCGGGCGGCCGCTCGTGACGTTCGTCCACAGCGCGGTGGGCTCGGCCGAATTCCGGGGCAAGCCGGGCGTCGAGTCGAAGCTCGGCGGCAGTCACGTCGGTGCCGTGAGCGTGGAACTCGAGGACGCCATCAACCGCACGGTCACCAGCGACCAGTTCCTCTCGGAGTGGCGGAAGGCGTCGGGCGTCGTGCCCGGGGCGGACAGCGTCGTCTTCACCTCGGAGAACATCGGGCCCGCCGGCAAGGCGATCGAATTCAAGCTGCTGGCGCCATCCGACACGGACTCCGTGCGGCAACTGGAGGCCGCCGTCGAGCGGGTGAAGGGCTGGCTGGCCGAGTATCCCGGGGTCATCGACGTGGACGACGACTCACGCCCCGGCAAATGGGAATACCAGATGAAGGTCAAGCCGCAGGCGGAGGCGCTGGGGGTGTCGCTGGCCGACGTGGCCTCGACGATCCGCGCCAGCTTCTACGGCGAGGAGGTGATGCGGCTGCAGCGAGGGCGGCACGAGGTGAAGCTGATGGTGGCCTACCCGCGTGACGAACGGCGGAGCTTCGCCGCACTCGACGACGTGCGGGTGAAGGGGCCCGACGGCATCGCCCGGCCGCTCGGCGAGCTCGCCGACACGAAGGTCGCCCGCGGCTATTCCGAGATCAACCGGCTCGGTCAGAAGCGGTCGATCACGATCACGGCCGACATCGACTCCGAGTCGTCGCTGACGTCCGGCCAGATCACCGACGAGCTGTCGCGGCGGCTCGGGCCCGTGCTCGACGGCGAGTTTCCCGCGGTTCGCGTCCGCTGGGAGGGGGAGCAGGAACAGACGAACGACTCGTTGCGGAGCCTCGGTCTGGGCTTCATCGTGTCGGTGTTCACGATGTTCGTGCTCCTGACGATCGAGTTCCGCTCGTACCTGCAGCCGTTGCTGATCCTCACCGCGATCCCGTTCGGCGCGGCCGGGGCGGTGTTCGGCCACGCCCTGCTGGGGATGCCGCTGTCGCTGTTCACGATGTTCGGCGTCGTCGCGCTCTCCGGCATCGTGGTCAACGACTCGATCGTGCTCATCGACTTCATCAACTCCCGCGTCCGCGAGGGACGGCCGCTCAAGTTGGCGATCCGCGAGGCCGGCTGCGTGCGGTTCCGCCCGGTGTTCCTCACGAGCATCACCACGGTCGGCGGGCTGTTGCCGCTGCTGTTCGACAAGAGCTTCCAGGCGCAGTTCCTCATCCCGATGGCCGCCGCCATGACCTTCGGCGAGATGGTGACCACCGTGCTGATCCTGATCATGATCCCGGTGGCCTATTCGTTCATCGGCGGCTCGGTCGAACCGCACGGCGACGAGGCGCACGAGGAGCGGCAGGGGGAGGACACCGCAGCGCACGACGAGGGGGACGACGACTGGCTGCCGGACCACCTGCGGCAGAGAGCGCCGCGGCCCGAATCCCTGAGCGCCTAGGCCGCCACGGGGAGCGGTGCGGAACCGGCTACCGGTTGAAGAGGAAGTGACAGATGTCGCCGTCGCGCATCACGTAGTCCTTCCCCTCCACGCGGAGCTTGCCGGCCGCACGGATCTCCTTCTCCGACGTGTACTTCTCGAGGTCTTCGAGCGAGTAGATCTCGGCACGGATGAACCCCTTCTCGAAGTCGGTGTGGATCACGCCGGCCGCCTGCGGCGCGGTGGCCCCGACCGGCACCGTCCAGGCCCGCACCTCCTTCTCGCCGGCCGTGAAGTAGCTCTGCAGGCCGAGCGTGCGGTAGGCGGCCCGGGCGAGCACCGCCAGGGCGGGCTCGGTGAGCCCCGCGCCCGCGAGCATCTCGCCCCGGTCGGCCTCGTCGAGTTCGGCGATCTCCGCCTCGAGCTTCGCGCACACCGGCACCACCTCGGCGCCGGCGGCCGCCGCGGCCGCGCGGACCTTCTGCACGAGCGGGCCCGTGCCGGCGAGGTCGGTTTCGTCGACGTTGGCCACGTAGAGGATCGGCTTGGCCGTGAGCAGCCCGAATTCCCTGACCGCCCCCCGCTCGGCCTCGTCGAGGGTGAGCGTGCGCAGCGGTTTCTCGGCCAGCAGGTGGGCGAGGCACTTCTTCATCACCTCGACCTTGAGCCTGGCGTCCTTGTCGGACCCGCGGGCCGCCCGCTCCAGCTTGGGCAGGCTGTTCTCCAGGTGCTGGATGTCGGCGAGCATCAGCTCGATCTCGATCGTCTCCATGTCGGCGACGGGATCGACCTTGCCGGACACGTGGATGACGTCGGGATCCTCGAAGCAGCGGACGACCTGCAGGACCGCGTCGACCTCGCGGATGTGCGAGAGGAACTTGTTGCCGAGCCCCTGTCCCTCGCTGGCCCCCTTCACGATGCCGGCGATGTCGACGAGCTTGAGGGCCGCGGGGATCACCTTCTGCGGCGGGATGTGGCGGGTGATCCGGGCCAGGCGGCCATCCGGCACGCTCACCATGCCCTCGTTGGGCTCGATCGTGCAGAACGGGTAGTTCGCGCTCTGGGCGGCCTTCGACAGCGTGAGGGCGTTGAACAGCGTGCTCTTGCCGACGTTGGGGAGTCCGACGATGCCTGCTTCCATGGGATGACGTTGCGTTCCGGGGAGGACGTGAAAAACACTATGATGATCGATCGTCGGCCACGAGCATAGGTGACGGGCAATGTCGTGCATCCGCAGGCCCCTGGCAGGCGATTTTTTCGACCGCCCGGCCGATCGCGTGGCCCGTGAACTGCTCGGGGCGTGGCTCACGCTGCGGGCTCCCGACGGCCGGATCTCCCGGCACCGCGTCTTCGAGACGGAGGCCTACCTGGGCGGACACGACCTGGCCTGCCACGGATCCCGCGGCCTCACCCGGCGGAACGCCACGATGTTCGGCCCGAGCGGCCGCTGGTACGTCTACCTGTGCTACGGCATGCACTGGATGCTCAACGTGGTGACCGGGGCGGAGGGGGTGCCGGCGGCCGTGCTGATCCGCGGGGCCGGCGGGCACGTCGGGCCGGGCAGGCTGACGCGGGCGCTCGGGATCGACCGTTCGTTCGACGGCCGCCCGGCGACCCGCAGGGCGGGACTGTGGTTCGAGACCGGGGGCGTGGCCGTGCCGCGGAGGCTCGTGGAGCGGACGCCGCGGATCGGGGTCGCGTACGCGGGCGCGTGGGCGGAAAAACCCCTGCGGTTCGTCGTCGATCCGGCGCGGATCGCTACAATGCCCTGACCTGGTCCCCGGGGCTGGTCGAGGAGCCGACGAACATGACGGCGGGAATGGTCCGGTGGTGCGTCACGGGAGTGATCGCGATGATGATGGCCGGCGGCACTGCGGCGGCGGACGAGGCGGCGCGGGCGAAGGCGACGTTCGCCGGGGGCTGCTTCTGGTGCACGGAGGCGGTCTACGCCCAGATCAAGGGCGTGCACGCGGTGACCAGCGGATACACCGACGGCAAGGTTCCCGACCCCACCTACAAGGACGTCTGCACCGGCAGGACGGGGCACGCGGAGGCGATCGAGATCGAGTACGACCCGGCCGTCGTCTCGTTCGAGCAGCTGCTGGAGGTGTTCTTCGCCACGCACGATCCCACCACGCTCAACCGCCAGGGCGCCGATGTCGGCACGCAGTACCGGTCGGGCATCTATTTCCACGACGACACGCAGCGGGAGACCGCCCGTAAGGTGATCGAGAAACTCGACGCCGCTCGCGTGTTCCCCCGCCCGATCGTCACCGAGGTGAAGCCGGCCACCACCTTCTACCCGGCCGAGGCCTATCACCAGGACTACTTCGCCAACAATCCGCTCCAGCCCTACTGCCAGGCGGTCGCGGCGCCGAAGGTGGAGAAGGTCCGCAAGGTCTTCAAAGACCTCGTGAAGTAGTGCCTCGTGACCTGGCAGCGGTGACGCCGGCCCGGTCAAGCGTGGCCTGCGACGGAGGGGAACGCGGAGCGGCGCCGCTCAGGGCAGGACGCCGATTCCGACCGCGTCGGCCAGGAAGCCGGTGTGCAGGAGGCCGTCGCCGATGCGGAACAGCCCCGGAAACCGCGGCTCCCACGCGCGGTTGGCCTCCGGCATGTACTGCCTCGAGTTGGCCTCCAGGCCCGCCACCCCGGGCACCCACGCCGCGATGCCCGCCGAGTGCACCAGCGACGCGCCGGGGCAGGTGAGATCCTGCACGGAGATGAACATTCCGTAGGTCCGCGCCGCGGCGGCCATGAGCATGGCGTGCGACTGGCCCTTGCAGGCCTTGAGCGCCACGCCGGTGTAGCCGAGGTCGCGGGCCGCCAGCAGGCTCTCCAGGTCGACGAGCGACTCGTCGACGACCACGGGCCGCAGCTTGGCCGCCGCGTGCATGTCGTTGCGGGGAGGCCGGCCGAGGTCCCGGGCCGTCGGCTGCTCGACGTAGAGGATGCTGTCGAAACAGGCCGGCGAGCCGGCGCGGATGCGGTCGAGGAAGCCGAGCACGTAGTCCACGTCGGGGCACGCCTCGTTGAAATCCACGCAATAGTTCCAGGCCACGGTCGGCCGCGTCTCGCGGGCGATCCGGTCGATCGCCAGCGTCCGCTCCACGTCCCAGTCGAGCGACTCGCCCTGGAGCTTGATCTTGACGTGCGTCAGGCCGTTGAAGCGGATCCAGTCGGCGAGCGTGCGGGGCAGCCCGTCCTCCGGGGCCGGATCCCGATCGCCCGGGAGCACCGCGTCGAGGCCGCCGACGGAGTGGAACAGCGGCACCGCCTCCCGCGGCCGGTCGAGCAGCGTCGCCTGCAGGTCGATGCCGGCGAAATCGGGGCCCAGGTACCGGGACAGGTCGTGCCCGACGAGCGCCGGCGACAGGATGCGGTAGCTGCTGAGGCCCAACAGCCTGCCGCAGGCGTCGTGGAGCGCGGCGTCGAACGGGCTGGCCGTCACCAGCGTCGCCAGCTTCGGGATCGACGCCGCGAGCTGCCGCGATCGCGACTCCTCCGCGGCGGCCCGCAGGAACTCCGGCTCGAGCAGGTGGGCGATCTCCAGCGGGTGTGCCGACAGGCCGCACGACTCGACGATCCGGGCGATCCGCGCGGCGAGACCCGTCATCGCCCCGAGCGTCGCGTCGTACGGCAGATCGCGGGCTGGAAAGGCCCACACGTTGCCCAGCGGCATCGAGCCCGAGCCCGTCGCCCTGCGACCGGCCGCGTTCTCGACCTCGATCCGCACGTCGAGCACGGTGGCCCGGTCGACGGGCGTGCCGCCGAACTTGTAGGGCGCCCGGTAGCGGTGGGTCGTCAGCGCGGTCTCGACCCGCACGGGGCGGATCGCCGCGGCGGCGGCGTCGGGCGGCCGGGGCATGGGCGGCTTCCTCGAAACGGCGTCAGTCGGCGTAGCGGACGACGAGTTCCGCCGCCTCGACCGGCGTCCCCGGGGTGACCAGCACCTCGGCCACCCGGCCGTCGCGTTCGGCGTACACCGTGGTCTCCATCTTCATCGCCTCGAGGCTCAGCAGCTTCTGGCCCTTCGTGACCGTGTCACCCGGCCGGATCGCCACCGTCACGATCAGGCCCGGCATCGGTGCGGCCACCTCGCGGGCGTCGCCGACGGTGGCCTTCGGCCGCCGCTGGATCTTCGCCTCCAGGCTCCGGTCGGCGACCGTGACGCTCCGCGGCTGGCCGTTGAGCTCGAAGAACACCGTCCGCGTGCCGTCGGCATGGGGCTCCCCCACCGTCAGCAGCCGGATGACGAGCGTCTTGCCGGGCTCGATGTCGACGGCGAGTTCCTCGCCGGGCTTGGGGCCCTCCAGAAACGCGGGCGTGGGAAGCACCGCGACGTTGCCATACCTGGCCGCATGCTGCACGTAGTCCTGGAAGACCCGCGGATAGAGCAGCCACGAGAGCACCTCCCGCGCCGAGGCCGGCCGCCCCACCAGCGCGGTCACCTTCCGCTCCGCCGCGGCGAAGTCGGCGGGCGGCATGGAGGCGCCGGGGCGGCCGCTGACGACCTCCCCGTTGCGGACGATCCGCCGCACCACCGCGGGCGGGAAGCCCCCGGGCGGCTGTCCCATGCGGCCGGCCAGCAGGTCCACGACCGACTCGGGGAACGACATCTCGCGGGAGTCGGCGAGCAGGTCGGACGCCTGCATGCCGTTGGTCACCAGCAGCAGCGCGAGGTCGCCCACCGCCTTGCTCGTGGGCGTCACCTTCACGATGTCGCCGAGCAGCTGGTTGACGTCGGCGTAGGCACGGCAGACCTCCTCCCAGCGGTCGCCCAGGCCGAGGGCCTTCGCCTGCTCCAGGAGGTTCGTGAACTGCCCGCCCGGCATCTCGTGGAGGTAGAGATCGGCATCGGGCGCCTTCATGTCGCACTCGAACGCCGTGTAGTGGTCGCGGACCGCCGCCCAGTAGCGGGAGAGGTGACGCAGCGGCTCCGGGTCGAGTCCGGTGTCGAGGGGCGTGTGGCGGACCGCTTCGACGAGGGCGTTGAGGTTCGGCTGGCTGGTCAGGCCGGCGAAGCTCGCCATGGCCGCATCCACCACGCTCGCCCCCGCCCGTGCCGCCTCCAGGGCGCTGGCCAGCGAGGCGCCGGAGGTGTCGTGCGTGTGGAAGTGGACGGGGATGCCGATCTCGTCGCGGAGCGCCCGCACCAGCCGGCCGGCGGCGAGCGGCTTGCACAGGCCCGCCATGTCCTTGATGGCGAGCATGTGGGCGCCGAGCTTCTCCAGCTGCCGGGCGAGCGAGACGTAGTAGTCGAGCGAGTACTTCGTCCGCCGCGGGTCGAGGACGTCGCCGGTGTAGCAGATCGCCGCCTCGCAGATGCCGCCGCTTTCCAGCACGGCGTCGATCGCCACCTGCATGTTCGGCACCCAGTTGAGCGGGTCGAACACCCGGAACACGTCGATGCCGGCGGCGGCCGACTCCTTGACGAACGCCTGCACGACGTTGTCCGGATAGTTCGTGTAGCCGACGGCGTTGCTGGCCCGCAGCAGCATCTGGAAGAGGATGTTCGGCACCCGTTCGCGGAGCCCGACGAGCCGGTCCCACGGGCATTCCTTGAGGAACCGCATGGAGGTGTCGAAGGTGGCGCCGCCCCACATCTCCAGCGAGAACAGGCCCGGCGTCAGGCGGGCGTAGGCGTCGGCGACGGCGAGCATGTCGAACGACCGCATGCGGGTGGCCAGGAGCGACTGGTGCGCGTCGCGCATCGTCGTGTCGGTGATGAACAGGCGGTCCTGCTTCCGGAGCCACTCGCAGAAGCCGCGCGGGCCCAGTTCCCGGAGCGTCGCCCGCAGGCCCGGCGCCGGCGTTGCCAGCCGGTCGAAGTCGGGCACCGGCGCGGGGGTGCGGCGGGCTGCGGTCGGCCTCCCCTTGACGAGCGGATTGCCGTTGACGATCACGTCGGCCAGGTATTCCAGCACGCGGGTCGCCCGGTCGCGGCGCAGCGGGAAGTCGAACAGGGCCGGCGTCTCGTCGATGAACCGGGTCGTGCAGCGGCCGGCGAGGAAGTCGGGGTGCGTGACGAGATTGATGAGGAAGGGGATGTTGGTCTTCACGCCGCGGACGCGGAACTCCTGCAGGCACCGCTCGATGTGGCCGGCCGCCTCCTCGTGCGTCAGGCCCCGCGCCGTCACCTTCACCAGCAGCGAATCGAAGTAGGGTGTGACCACGGCCCCCGAAAAGGCCGTGCCCGCGTCGAGCCGGATGCCCATGCCGCTGGCCGAACGATAGGCCGTGATCCGGCCGTAGTCGGGGAGGAAGCGGTTCTCGGGATCCTCGGTGGTGACGCGGCACTGGATCGCCGCCCCCATCGAGCGGATCCGCGCCTGGTCCCCCAGGCCGATCTCCGGGTCGGACAGCTTCCAGCCCTCCGCGACGCGGAGCTGGCGGCGCACGATGTCGATGCCGGTGATCTCCTCGGTGACGGTGTGTTCCACCTGGATGCGGGGATTCACCTCGATGAAGTAGAAGCGGTCGGCGTCGGTGTCGACGAGGAACTCGACGGTGCCCGCGTTCTCGTAGCGGGCGGTGCGGCCGATCGCCAGGGCCGCCTCGCAGATCGCCTGCCGCATGGCGTCGCCGAGGTTGGGCGCGGGGGCCATCTCCACCACCTTCTGGTGTCGCCGCTGCACCGAGCAGTCGCGCTCGAAGAGATGGACGAGGTTGCCGTGCATGTCGCCGAGCAGTTGCACCTCGATGTGCCTGGCACGCTCGATGAACTTCTCCACGAACACGCTGGCGCTGCCGAAGGCGGTCTTGCTCTCCCGTTGCGCGCTCTCCAGGGCGACGGCGAGGGCGTCCTCGCCATGGACCACCCGCATGCCGCGGCCGCCGCCCCCGTGGGCCGCCTTGATGATCACCGGCCACCCGAGGTCGGTGGCGATCCGCAACGCGTCCTGGAGGCCGCTGACCGGCTGCGAACTGCCGGCCAGGATCGGCACACCGGCCCGGCTGGCGAGCTCCCGGGCCGCCGTCTTGTCGCCGAGGGTCTGCAGCAGCTCGACCCGCGGGCCCACGAACACGATGCCCGCCCGCTGGCAGGCGGCCGCGAACTCGGGGTTTTCCGAGAGGAATCCGTAGCCGGGGTGGATGGCGTCGACGCCGTGTTCCTTGGCGATCGCCACGATCGCCTCGATGTCGAGGTAGGAGCGGATGGGCTCGCCGGGACGGCCGACCAGGTAGGACTCGTCGGCCTTGAAGCGGTGCAGGGCGAAGCGGTCCTCGTGGGCGTAGATCGCCACGGTGCGCATGCCGAGTTCATGCGCGGAGCGGAACACCCGGATCGCGATCTCGCTGCGGTTGGCCACCAGCAGCTTCTTGATGGGACGCATCGAACACGTTCCTCCCGAACCCACGGCCGAGTCCATGCCCACGAAGGCGGCCCCAATCCTACCGCGGCCCGACAGCGGCGACAGGGACGACGATACCGCCCGCACGCGCCGCGGTTTCCTCGCCGCTTCGCCGGCGTGGACGGGGCCGCGGCGGTCCCGCGCGGGGCGTCAGGGGCGGGCCGGCTCCTCGGCGTAGCTGGGGCGGATGTAGTCGGGGACGAGCGTGGCCGGGTCGTCCGCCTCGCCGGCTGCGGCACGGAGCCGGGCGATGCGGCCGATCTCTGCGGCCGCGGGCAGCCATGCCTCCGGCGGCGCGACGACGAGGTCGGGGCGTGCCGCGAACGCCGCGGCGAGGACCGCCAGCCCCGGACCGCCGACGAGCGTGTCCGCGGCCAGGCCCGCCAGCCAGTCCCGCGCCGTCACGAGGCCCCCCGACGCGACGGTCCAGCCGGAAGGCGACCGGGGGTCGGGGACGACGACGCTGACGAACAGGTCGCCCCGGCCGGCATCGAAGGGGACGGCCACCGGCGCGTCGTGGCGGCCGACCGCGGCGGCGGTGCCGGCGGCGATCGCCTCGGCGGCGGACACCCCGAGCAGCCGGCTGCCGACGGTCCAGCACAATGCCTTGGCCGTGGTGACCCCGACCCGCAGGCCGGTGAACGAGCCCGGGCCCCGCACCACGGCGACCAGTTCGGCGTCGCCGCACCGCCAGCCGAGTGCGGCGGCGACGTCGACGAGGGCGGTGGCCAGCAGCCTGGCGTGCTCGCCCGCCGTCGGCAGCGACCGCTGGGAGATCCGGTCGCCGTCGAGGGCCGCCACGGTGCCGACGGCGAGGCTCGTGTCGATGACGAGGGTCTTCATGGCGGGGCGTGACGCGGGCCGGACGGGCCGATGCGGGCGGCAAAACGCGGGCGGAACGGCCGCGGACGTCGCTTGACCCTGGGGGGGACCCTCCGTAGGCTCCCCTGAGGAGAGTCCATGCGTCAAGGCCCGGCGGAGCGGTTTCGATTCCAGTGAAACGGGCCATCATCAGCGACGTCCACGGCAACCTCGAAGCCCTCCGTGCCGTGCTCGAGGACATCGACCGCCAGAAGGTCGATTCCATCTACTGCCTGGGCGACATCGTCGGCTACGGCCCCAATCCCTGCGAGTGCGTGGAACTCGTCCGCGATCGCTGCAGCCTCGTGCTGCTGGGCAACCACGATCAGGGGGCCCTGTTCGATCCCGACGGTTTCAACGTCGGGGCCGAGCGGGCCATCCGCTGGACGCGGGCCCAGCTCGAGCACCACGACCGCATGCCCCGCCACTCCGCCGACCGGCTCACCGACTTCCTCGGCGAACTGCCGCGGACGCACAGCGAGGGAGACCTGCTGTTCGTGCACGGGTCCGCGCGGCGGCCGCTGGATGAATACGTGTTCCCGGAGGACATCTACAACCCGCTGAAGATGGAGCACATCTTCGAGCTGTTCGGCAGGTACTGCTTCCAGGGACACACCCACATCCCGGGCATCTTCACCACGGCGCCCGACTTCATCTCGCCGCTGGTGCCCCATGCCGGTCCGCAGCAGGAGCAGCGGCTCATCCTGCCGCCGGGCAAGGCGATGATGAACTGCGGCAGCGTCGGGCAGCCCCGGGACGGCGACAGCCGCGCCTGCTACATGATCCTCGAGGACGACTTCGTCCGGTACCGTCGCGTGGAGTATCCCTGCGACGTCACCTGCCGGAAAATCCACGCCATCGCCGACCTCGACAATTTTCTCGGCGACCGGCTGATGCAGGGGCGATAGCACCGGCGGCAGCCGATATACTCCGATCAGCCCCCAGGGACCTCCGGCCGGACCGACGCCGGGCCGGCCGCGGGCACACCGGAGTCATTCGTGGAACGTCCTCACGCCGTCGAGCCCCGTTACGCCCAGTTCATCGCGATCTCGCTCGGCATCGTCCTCGCGGGCCAACTGCTGCAACTGTGGCTGTTTCCCAAGCCGCCCCGCGACCGCCAGGCTCCGCCGGCCGACGCGGCGGCCGCGGCCCCCGCCGCCGAGCCGATGGGTCGGGAGCCGCAGCAGGCCGGCGAGGAGCGGGCCGCCGCGCGGGATGACGCCCGGTCCGACGCGGAACCGCCGGCACCGCAGGCGACACGGCAGCGGCACACGCTCGGGTCGCTCGATCCGGCCGCAGCCGCGGGCATGCTCGTGACGCTCACCAGCCGCGGTGCCGCCGTGGAGCGGATCGAACTGGCCAGCAGCAGCTTTCACGACCAGGACGATCGTTCGGGCTACATCGGGCATCTGGCCCCCGAGCCGGCCGACGGCGGCTGTCGGATCGGCGTCGTCGGACCGGGCACACCCGCCGAACTCGCCGGCCTGCGGGTCGGCGACGTCGTGCTGCGGGTGGGAGACACCGCCACGCCGACGCCGCGGAGCCTGCACGACGCGCTTGCCGCGACCCATCCCGGCCGCACCATCCCGCTGACCGTGCGGCGCGACGGCGAGACGCTCACGCGGGAGATCGGGCTCGACCGCCGGCCGCTGGAGGTGGTGCGGCCGGAGTACCGCACGCAGCCGGTCGTCGATCCCGATGGCGAGCCGTGCGACCCGCTCTCCTTCCGCCTGTCGCTGGAGGCCCGCGACGGTGTCCGGCGCGGGGAGCCGCTCGGGGAGATTCCGGGGCAGGAACTTGCCGACCTCGACTGGGACGCAGACGCGGCGGCGGCCGGCGACCGGGTCCGCTTCACGCGGAAGCTGGCCGGCGGCCTGACGGTGTCGAAGGAATACCGCCTCGTGTCCTCCGGACCGCCGGCGGCCCGGGACGGCGGCGACGCGCCCCGTCAGCGGCTGGAACTGCTCGTGGAGATCTCCGGGGGCGACCGCCCGACCCGCCTGGCCTACGCCCTCGACGGTCCGACGGGCCTGCCCACCGAAGGCTGGTGGTATGCGTCGCGGATCGCGCGGGATTGGGGCACGCTGGCGGTCCGCGACGTGGCCATGCGGTTCGCGGGCGAACAGAGCACGCTCGTCAGCGGGCTGAAGATGGCCGACGGCGCGCTCGACCATCCGGCCTCGGCCGTCCGTGACGGCAAGCCGCTCTCGTTCGCCGGCGTCGACGCCCTCTACTTCGCCGCGGCGCTCCTCCCCGCGGCCGCAGGCGGCGACGCGCCCGCACTCGACGAGGTGCGGCCCCTGGTCGTGGGCGAGATCCCGGCCGCGGCCCGCCGCAAGCTCGTCGACGTGAGCTGCCGGCTCGTGTCGAAGGAGTTGGCCGTCGAGCCCGGCAGCACCGTGTCGCACCGCTACGAGATCTTCGCCGGCCCCAAGAAGCCCGAGCTGCTCGCCCGCTATGGCATGGCGTCGGCGACCATGGACGACCTCGTCTACTACGGCTGGTTCGGCTGGGTGGCCCGGCCGATGATCGCCGTGCTCCACGCCCTCCATGCCGTGATCGGCAACTACGGGATCGCGATCCTGCTGCTGACGGTGCTCGTCCGGGGGGCGATGTTCCCCGTGAGCCGCAAGCAGGCGCTCTCGTCGCAGAAGATGCAGGTGCTGCAGCCGGAGATGAAGGCGATCGCGGAGAAGTACAAGAACGATCCGGAGAAGCGGAACCGGGAGACCCAGGAACTCTGGCGGAAGCACGACTACAACCCGATGGGCGGCTGCCTCCTCGTGTTCATCCAGATCCCCATCTTCATGGGGCTGTACCGGTCGCTCGCCACCGACGTCGAACTCCGGCAGGCGCCGCTGTTCAGTTCCGCGATCCGCTGGTGCTCCAACCTCGCCGCCCCCGACATGTTCTACGACTGGTCGAAGCTGCTGCCGCCGTTCCTTTCGGCGCCGGAGGCCTGGCTGGGGCCCTACCTCAACCTGTTTCCGCTGGCCACGATCGGCCTGTTCCTCTGGCAGCAGCAGCTGTTCATGCCGCCGGCGGTGGACGAGCAGGCGAAGGTGCAGCAGCAGGTGATGAAGTACATGATGTTTTTCATGGCGCTGATGTTCTTCAAGGTGCCCTGCGGGCTGTGCCTGTACTTCATCGCGTCGAGCCTGTGGGGGATCGCGGAGCGGCTCTGGCTGCCGCACACGCTGCCCCCCGCGGCGGCCGGAACGGCCGGAGCGGCCGCGGCGGGCAACGGGCGGGTGATCAACCTGCCGTTCGTCACCCGCGGCGGCACGGAGCCCCCGGTGCCGGCGGGGGACGCGGCGCGGCAGAAGCGGCAGTCGCGCAAGAAACACCGCTGACGGTCGGTCCCCCCGCGTGCCGGTCGTGCCCATGTGGTCCGCCACCGACCTGATCGTCGCCCCTGCCACCGTCGGCGGCCCCGGTGCCCGTGCGGTGGTGCGCATCGCCGGCGACGGCCTCGCGGAGCTGCTCGCAGCGCTCGTGGCGGCGCCGCCCGGCGGCTTCGCCCGCCATGGCGACGCGGCCCGGTCGGTCGAGACGACCCTGTCGCCCGAGACGCTCGGCGAGGGATGGTCCGCGGTGCCGGTCGGCCTGCTCCATTGGCCGGGCCCGGCCGGCCCGACGGGCGGGCCGCTCGCCGAGGTGCAACTGCCGGCGGCCGGGCCGCTCGTGGACGCGGTCGTGGCGGCGGCGTGCCGGCACGGCGCCCGGCTCGCCCGCGGCGGCGAATTCTCGCTGCGATCGTTCCTCGCCGGTCGGCTCGACCTGCTGCAGGCGGAGGCGGTGCTGGCCGTGGTCGATGCGCGGACGCCATCGGAACTGGCCGCGGCGCTCGACGCGCTCGCCGGGGGCGTCGGCCGCACGGTGGACGACATCCGCGACCGGCTGCTCGATCTCACGGCCGACATCGAGGCCGCCATCGACTTCGCCGACGAACGCACGCCCGACGCGGTGCCCGTCGCGGATGCCGCGGCTTGGGCCGGCCTGGAACGCCGCCTGGGGGCCGTGGCGGTCGATCTCGATGCGGTCGCCACCGCCCTGTCGGGTCGCGATGCCACGGCGGCTGCGGACCTCCCGCGGGTGGTCCTCGCCGGGCCGCCGAACATCGGCAAGAGCAGCCTGTTCAACGCGCTCCTCGGCCGCAGCGCGGCCCTCGTGGCCGACGAGGCGGGCACGACACGGGACTGGGTCGCCGGCCGGCTCGACTCCGGTCCGGGGGAGCCTGCCTGCCTGCTCGTCGATCTCGCCGGCGTGGTCGATGATCCGGCCGCGGGGGACGTGGCCGACGCGGACCTGACTGTCGCAGAGGCGGACGCGGCCTTCCCGCGGCCCGTGGACCGGGAGTCGGCCGCGCGGGCGCGGGCGGAGATCGCCCGGGCCGACGTGGTGGTGGTCTGTCGCGACGCGGCGACCGCAGACGTCGCCCCGCCGCCCGCCGGACCGCCGCCGCGGCTCGTCGCGGTCACTCGCTGCGACCTGATCGCGGGCGGCGTGCCCCCGTCGAACGGCCCGGTGTTCGTCACCAGCAGCCGGTCGGGGGCGGGCATCGAGTCGCTGCGGTCGGCGGTCCTGGCCGCCGTGGCCGGCCTGCCGGGCGGATGGTCGCCGGCCGCGCTGCGGATGCGGGTGGGAGTGGCCGCCGCCCGGGAGGCGGTCGGGGCGGCGTGGTCGGTGGCGGTCGCCGGCGGCGAAGCGCGGGACGAGGCGGTCGTGTCCGCGAGGCTCCACGAGGCGATCGCCGCGCTCGACGAGGCGACCGGCGCCGTGATCGGTGCCGACCTGCTCGACCGCATCTTCTCGCGGCACTGCATCGGCAAGTGACGCCACGACCGCGCCGACGACCGATCGCCTACACTCAAGACGCATGCCCGACACGAGCCCCCCGCCGCCCGACCTGACCCATCGCATCGACGGCCTCTGCGCCACGCTGGCCGCCGGTGCCGCGCGGCACGCGACCCGCGACGCGGCGGCCCGCGGACGGTTGGCGCTGGAGTGCGCCGCACGGGTGGCCGATGCGGCCGACGCCTGGGTGGATGCCGCCGTGGCGGTGAAGCAGGGCGGCGTCACGGCCCGCGCCGAGGAGATCGCGACGGGACCGCTGGTCACGCTGCGGCTGCTGCTGCTCACCGCCCGATCCCTGGCGCGGATCGCCCGCGGGGACCTGCCGCGGACCGCGCGACCGCCGCGGCTGTGCCACGCCGCCGCGGGTCGTCCGCGTGGGGCTGACGCCGCGACGCTCGTCGCCGTCGATGTCATGCCCGACCGGGAACTGTTCGATCCGCTGATCTTCCGCGGCCAGGAGGCCGTCGTGCGGTGCGTCAACCCGGGGGGGCTCGAGGCCTTCGACCGCAGCTGGCGGCGGGAGGCCGAGGAACGGCCCCGCGCCGGGGGCGTGGCCGTGGTGCTGGGGGCGGGGAACGTGACGGGACTCGCGGCGGCCGACGCGATCTGCCAGATCTTCGAGCACGGCCGCGCCGTGCTGCTCAAGCTGCATCCGCTCCACGCGCCGCTCGAACCGGTGTTGGGCACGGCGTTCCGGCCGCTCGTCGAGGCGGGGCTGCTGGGCATCGTCGTCGGCGGCGCCGAGTGCGGCCGCGCCGCCGTGGCCGCGCCGCGTGTCACGCACGTGCACCTCACCGGCGGGCAGGCGGCCTTCGACGCCCTCGTCTGGGGCGGCGCGGATCCTCGCGGCTCCGGGGCCGTGCCGCTCCTGCACAAGCCGATCACCTGCGAGCTGGGCAACGTGACGCCGTGGATCGTCGTGCCGGGCCGCTACACGCGGACGCAGCTCGCCTGCCAGGCGGACACGGTGGCCGCGTCGATCGTCAACAACACGTCGTTCAATTGCATCGCCACCAAGCTCGTCATCACCGCCCGCGGCTGGCCGCAGCGGGAGGAGTTCCTGGCGCTCGTCGCCCGCCGGCTCGCCGGCCAGCCGGCGCGGCCGGGCTGGTATCCTGGGGCCGCGGCGGCCTGGGAAGCGGTCACCGGCCGCCGCGTCCCGTCCGACGGCACGCTGCCCTGGGTGCTGCGCACGGGCATCGACGCCGGGCGGGATCGCGACTGGGTGGCCCGCGAGTGGTTCGTGCCGGTGGCGGCGGAGACGGCGATCGAGGCGGACGACATCGAGGCGTTCTGCACGCGAGCCGGCGGTGTCGTGCACGGCCTGCCCGGCTCGCTGGCGGCGAGCGTCACGATCCCCGCGACGCTGCCCCCGCGCGACCGGCAGCGGGCCGACCTCTTCGCCGAGCATCTGGAGTACGGCCTGGTGGCCGTCAACGGCTGGTCGGCCCTGGGCTATTCACTGGCCACCGCCCCGTGGGGCGGCTTTCCGGGCGGCACGCTCGCCGCCCCCGGCAGCGGGATCGGCCGCGTGCACGACCCGCTGCTGCTCCCGCTGGTGCACAACACGATCATGCGGTCGCCGCTGGCGGTCTGGCCCACGCCGCCGTGGTTCCCCTGGCATCCGGGGGCCGGCCGGCTCGCGGCCGGCCTGCTCGCTACGTACGCTTCGATCGCCCGCGGCGGGCTGGGCCTCGGGCCGCTGCTGGCGATGATGCCGGACGTGCTGCGGGCGGTGGTTCGTCCGCCGGCCCGTCCCTGAACTTCTCCGCCTGGCCGGTGAGTTCGTAGAGAAACCGGCTCGGCCGGCAGGGCTTGCTCTTGCCCCACTTCATCCGCGTCAGGCACAGCGACAGCGCGAGCCGCTTCTTGGCGCGGGTGACGCCCACGTAGCAGAGCCGCCGCTCCTCGTCGATCGCCAGCAGTCCATCGTCGAGCGAGCGGTGATGCGGCAGCAGGCCCTCCTCCAGGCCGACGATCCAGACGCACTCGAACTCCAGGCCCTTGGCGGCGTGGAGTGTCATCAGGCGGAGCACGTTGCCCTTGGGCTTGTCCGACCGGAACCGCTCCGCCTCGGTGACGTCGAGCACCAGTTCGTCGAGGAACCCGCGGACGACGCCGCCGAAGTCGGGCCTGCCCGGCCCGGCACGCGACGCGGCGGACCGTTCGTGGTCGGCGAGGGCGTTGACCATCTGCTCCACGCAGTCCCAGCGGGCCTCCAGTTCCGCCGGGTCGTCCGCGTACTCCTTCTGGAGGAAGCCGCGGTAGCCGATCAGGTCGAGCAGCGACCGCAGCGTCTCGCCCGCCCCGCGGGCCGCCGCGTCCGCCCGCAGGGCGACGACCCGTTCGAGTGCCATCACGCCGGCGGTGGCCGCGGTGGAGAGCCGGTGGGCGTCGCGGGCGGCGAGCAGTTCCCTCCACAGGCTGTGGCCGGCGAGCGTGGCGGCGGCGCGGGCCGCCTGCACCGCGGTGCCGGACAGGCCCCTGGGCGGGACGTTGGCGATCCGCGACAGCGCGAGGTCGTCGTCGGGATCGACGAGCACGCGCAGCAGCGCCATCACGTCCTTCACCTCGCGACGGTCGAAGAACGAGCGGCTGCCGATGAGCTCGTAGGGAATGCCACGGCGCCGCAGCTCCTGCTCGAAGACGCGGGTCTGTTCGCCGGTGCGGAAGAGGATCGCCGCCTCGGCCGGCGCGACCGAGCCCTCCGTGAGCCGCGACTCGAGGTCGCTCACCACCCGCCGCGCCTCGTCCACCTCGTCCTGCGCCTGCACGATGGCCGGGGGCGGACCGGACGGGCCGCGCGAGACGAGCGTCTTGCCGTGCCGCCGCGTGTTGCGGGCGATGAGCGTGTTGGCGGCGTGGATGATCTCGGGCGTCGAGCGGTAGTTCTCCTCCAGCCGCACCGTGATCGTGCCGGGCCAGCGGCGGGGGAACTCGAGGATGTGGGAGATTTCAGCCCCGCGCCAGGCGTAGATCGACTGGTCGTCGTCGCCCACCACGCACAGGCTGCGGTGGTCGCGGGCCAGCGCCGAGACGATCCGCTCCTGGATGCCGCTGGTGTCCTGATACTCGTCGATGAGCAGGTGGTCGAACCGCCCCGCCTCCGCGCGGCGGACGTCCTCATGGGCGGCGAACAGGTCGTCCACCACCAGGAGCAGGTCGTCGAAATCGACGGCGCCGGAGGTGCGCAGGGCCTGCTGGTAGCGGCGGTAGCCGGCGGCGGCGAGCTCCCAGGCATCGCCGGCGTCGGCGGGGATGGCCGCGAAGGCGTCGTCGGGCCGCACCGCCGCGCTCTTCCAGCGGCTGATGCGATCGAGCAGGTCGCCGGGCCGCAGCGTGGCCTCGGGCACCTTCAGCTCCTTGAGCACCTTGCGGGCCGCCGTCTCCTGCTCGCCGCGGTCGATGATGGCGAACCGGCCCGGCAGGCCCACCCGGTGGGCGTGCCGTCGCAGGATGCGGACGCAGAGCGAATGGATCGTGGAGATCTCGGGCTGCTCGGCGTTCCTCGCCTTGAGCAGCGTGCCGGCGCGGGCCAGCATCTCCTTGGCGGCCTTGTTGGTGAACGTGACGGCGAGGATCCGCGAGGCGGGCGTGCCCCGCCAGACGAGGTGGGCGATGCGGGCGATCACCACGCGGGTCTTGCCGGTGCCGGCGCCCGCGAGCACGAGGAGCGGGCCGATCGGCGCCTGCACCGCCTGGGTCTGCGCCGGGTTGAGGCCGGTCGGACGCGTCGAGGCCTGCCTGCTGGGTGCGTTCATGGGACGGGGAATCTACCACAGGCCGTGCGCATCCGGCTTGACGCTCCGCGGCGGGAAGTCTCTATTTCTCGCGACCGCCTGCGGCCGTCCCGCGGTTCGGGAGCCCGCGGTCGCCGCCGGCAGGACGCCGTGAAGCACAGGAAAACGCCGTGAAGAAATCGTCGCACCATCGTCGCCGTCGGCCCGTTCCGCCGGCGGCCGACGGCCGGTCGGCCGCCGAGGGCCATCCCGGACCGGACGACGACGGTGCGGACCGCGTCGATGCACACGCCGTCGACTTGGCGATCGCCGAGGAGGAACTCGGCGACAACGCGCTGGCCGATGCGACACTGGCCCTGATCGACCGCCTGCGGCCCTACTTCGGCACGATCCTGCTGGGGCTCGGCGCCGCCGTGGCGGCCTTCATCGGGTATGCCGTAGTGGCGTCGCAGGCGGAGGCGACCCGCACACAGGCCTGGGATGCGTGCCTGGCGGCGATGTCGTCGGGCGAAGGCGAGGCGTTCAACGAGGTCGTCCGTCGCTATCCCGGCACTCCCGCGGCGCGGTGGGCCGAACTGCTCATGGCCGACGCCGCCGCCGCCGAGGGCACGCAGTTGCTGTTCATCGACAGGCAGCGGGCGGAGGGCCGCCTGCAGGCGGCGATCGACCTCTACGGCTCGCTGCTGGCGGCCAAGCCGCAGGGCGTGCTGGCCGAGCGGGCCGTGTTCGGGCTGGCGAAGGCGCGGGAGAGCATCGGACAACTGGCCGACGCCCGGCGCGGCTACGAGGTGGTGGCGGCGGAATACCCCGCCGACGGTCTGACGCAGCTGGCGGCCGGCCGGGCGGCGGATCTGGGCCGCGAGTCAACGCGGCAGTGGTACGATTGGTTCGCCGCGCAGAAGCTCACCGCCCCGGCCGCTCTTTCGACCGATGCCGCCACGCCCGCCAGCACGCCATCCGGAAGCCAGCCCGGGAGCCAGCCAGCCCGCGAGGCCGGAAGCGATCCCGGCGATCAGCCCGGACGCGAGCCCGCCGCGGCGACCGGCGCAGATGCCGGTGCCGCCGCCGCGCCCGCGGCCGGACAGCCGTAGCGGCGTGGAGCCGGCGCAGCATGCCGCCGCGGCCGACGGGCCGGACGACGATCCGGATGGCGGCCCGCCGTCCCCGGGTTGCACCGCCTGGGAGCCCGGCTCCGACGTCTCGTTCACCGTCGACGAGTCCGCCGCGGGGACGCGGCTGGACGTGTTCCTGGCACGGGCGTTCCCCGAGCAGAGCCGCTCGTTCCTGGCGCGGTCGATCGAACGGTCCGCCGTCCGCGTGGATGGCGCGGTGGCCCGAGCCTCGTTGCGGCTGCGGGCGGGGGCGACGGTGTGCATGACGATGCCGGAGCCGCCGCGGGCCGGCCCGGTCGCGGAGGAGATACCGCTCGAGTTCGTCCATGTCGATGACTGGATGGCGGTGGTGAACAAGCCGGCCGGCATGGTCGTCCACCCCGCCAAGGGCAACTGGCGGGGCACGCTCGCCGGGGCGCTCAAGTGGCACCTGGAGCGGGCCGGCTCCGCGGCGGGGCCGGGGCTGTCCACGGCCGGGGGGCCGACGCGGCCCGGCATCGTCCACCGGCTCGACCGCGACACCAGCGGCGTGATCGTCGTGGCCCGCACCGAGGAGAGCCACCACGCCCTGGCCAAGCAGTTCGAGCGTCGCACGGTCTCCAAGACCTATCTGGCGATCACGCAGGGGCAGCCGCAGTTCGACCGCGACGAGATCGACCTGCCCATCGGCATCCATCCCTACCAGCGGGAGAAGATGGCGGTCCGCAAGGACCACCCCACCAGCCGCGAGGCGGTCACCCGGTTCGAGGTCCTGGAGCGATTTCGCGGGGCGGCGCTGGTGCGGCTGGCGCCGAAGACCGGGCGGACCCACCAGATCCGCGTCCACCTGGCGGCGATCGGCTGCCCGGTGCTGTGCGACGCGCTCTACAGCGGCCGCGGCCGGATCGAGCGCGGGTTCTTCGGTCTCGCCGGGGGCGACGCGGCGGAACCGCTCATCGAGCGGCAGTCGCTGCACGCCGCCAGCCTGGCGATCGACCATCCGACGACACGGGAGCGGGTCGAGTTCGCCGCCCCGCTCCCGGCCGACATGCAGCGGGTGCTCGACGCCCTCCGCGGCATGCCTCCGGCGACCGTCCCGCGCGCGTGAGTCGGGGCCGGGACGGCCGCCGCGCGTGCCGCTCAGGCGTCGTGTTCGCGGGGCCGCTCTGGCCTGCCATGTGCTGGCCGGTGGGGCTCTGGCGGCGACTCGTCCGCGAGCAGCAGCGCCCTCGGCAGGGTCGAGTCGATCACGCGGCCCAACGCGATGACGAATCCGATGCCGCCGTCGCGCCAGCCGCCGCGGACCAGGTAGCTCTTGAGGAATGCCGCGAGGCCGCGGACGGGCAGGGTCCAGAGGGCGGCCCGCTCGCCGTTGGCCCGGAGCAGACCGGCCTTGAGCGGCGCGTACCGCAGCGACCGGGCGAGCACGTCGCGACCGTCGGCGTAGCTGTAGTGCAGGATCGACCCGTCGAGCGGCCGCGGCCGTCGCCGCGACTCCACCTCCTCGTGCACGGCCGCCGGCTTGAAGCCCGCGGCGGTGCGGTTGAAGAGGCGGACGACCCGCTCTCCACGCCAGGCGCCGTGCAGCACCTCGCGGCCGCCGACGAAGGTCCGCCGTCGGATCGACCAGCAGACCGTGGGGTCGGAGAGATCGACGCGACGGCAGGCGGCACGGGCCTCGTCGTCGAGCACCTCGTCGGCATCCAGCGAGAGGATCCAGTCGTGGGCCGCGAGTTCGACGGCCCGCCGCTTCTGCGGTCCGTAGCCGAGGAACGGCTGGTGTTCCACGCGGGCGCCCGCCGCGCGGGCGATCGCCACCGTGTCGTCGGTGGAGCCGGAGTCGAGCACCAGTCGCTCGGCGCAGATGTCGGCCGCCTCCAGCACCGCGCCGATGCGGACGGCCGCATCGCGGGCGATGACCACGGCCGATATCGGCAGCCGCTCGTGCGCCGGCGTGGACGCGTCGCTCCCGGGCCGACGGGAGGGACCGGCGACGCTCATGGTGCGTCGCCATCCGGTTCGGCCGCCGGCTCCGGGGCAGGGGCGAGCCCGGACGCGGTCGTGCCGTCCACGCCCTCGCGGAGCGGGAAGGTGAGCACGAAGGTGCTGCCCTCGCCGGGCCGGCTGGTGACGAGAATGTCGCCGCCGTGCTCGCGGAGGATCTTGCGGCTCACGGTCAGCCCGAGGCCGGTGCCGCGGGCGCCCTTGGTGGAGACGAACAGGTTGAAGATCTCGGAGAGGCTCTCCGGCGACATGCCGGCGCCGTTGTCGCCGACGGTGACGCTGACGCTCCCGGCGTCGCGGTCGCAGGCGATGCCGATCTCCACCCTGCCGTGGGGCCGGTCCTCGACGGCGTCGAGGGCGTTGGTGACCACGTTGAGGATCGCCCGCGCGAGCGCCTCCGGATCGAACAGCAGCCGGGGGACGCCGCTGGGCGGCGTCCAGGCGATCGTGGCCCCGAGTTCGACCGCCCGCTGCTGCACCGTCTCCACGATGTCGGCCACGAGCGCCACCAGGTCGGAGGGCACCGGATCGGGCTCGCGTTCCTTGCTGAACGACAGCATGTCCATCACCAGCGACGAGATCTTGCCCTGGTTGCGGCTGACGATGTCCCAGCCCTTGTGGACGAGGGCCAGATCGTCGTTCTCCAGCCCCATGTCCACGAGGTAGCCGCCCCCGCGGATGCCCTGGAGGATGTTCTTGATGTGGTGCGAGAGGGTGGCGATCGTCTGCCCGATCGCCGCCAGTCGCTCCGCCTGCACCATCGCCGAGTAGTAGGTGGTGTCCTCGACGGCCAGCGCCGCCTGGTGACCGATCGCGATCATGAGCTTGAGATGCTCGTCGTTGAACTGCCGCTGGCCGCCCTCGATCGCGTCCCCCAGCGGCACCGTCGTGTCGACGTAGATCACGCCCACGGTGCCGTAGCGGCCCTGCATGGGCACGCAGATCGCCTCGCGGACGCCCGTGCGCACCACCGAATGGCCGCCACTGAACCGGTCGTCGTCCTGGGCGTCGCTGGTGATCACCCCTTCGCCGCGGTCGAGCACGTAGTCGAGGATCGTGCGGCTGATGGCCATCGACGTGGTGTGCCCGACGCTGCGGTCGCGGCGGGCCTTCGTGCGGAGCTGCTTGGAACCGGGGTCGAGGAGCATGATGCAGCCCCGGTCGGCCTCCACCCATTCGAACACCAGGTGGAGGATGCGGCCCAGCAGCTCGTCGATGTCGAGCGTGTGGCTGACGGCCAGGGACGTGCGGTACATCACCTGCAGGTTGCTGCGGGCCCGCGCGAGCCAGCGGTTCTGCGTGTCGTCGGGGAGCGGCTCGCCGCCGGCGTCGGCGTCGCTGGCCGTCCGCACGATCCTGGAGCCGTCCAGCGCGTCGGGGGCCGACACGATGTCCACCGCGCCCGCCGGTGCCGCCTCGCCGTCGTCCCGGGAATAGACCAGGATCGTGCGGCCCACCTGGATCTGGTCGCCGCTGGCCAGTTCGGCCCGCTCGATCTTGCGGCTGTTGAGCCAGGTGCCGTTGGAACTCCTCAGGTCTCCCACCACGAAGCCGTCGCCGACCCGACGGACCTCGGCGTGCCGCCTGGACACTTCGTTGTCGTCGAGCTGCACGACGTTGCCCGCCTCGCGGCCGATGCTGAGGGCCCCCTCGTGATGGGCGAGGTCGTAGCGGGTGCCGCGATTGCGGCCCTGGATCACGAACAGCGAAGGCACGGCGAACGCTCCACGGGAGGCTCTGGACGGGCACATTCTACCGGGAGCATCCCGGGAGACGGGAGAAGGCTAAAATGCGGGCGGGTTGCCCCCGCGCCCGAGACCGTCCCCGCCACTCCCGGAAGTGCCCGCTCATGTCGCGACTCGTGCCGCTGCTTTCCTGCCTGTTCGTGGTCGCGGCCACGGCGGCACCGACCCGGGCCGCCGATGCGGACGACACGGCCCTCCGCGACCGTCTGCGGCAGGCCGTCGAGTGGCTGGCGGCACCGGAGCGGGAGGGCCGCGGCCCGGGGACCGCGGGGATCGATCAGGCCGCCGACTGGGTGGCCGGCCAGTTCGCCGGCATCGGTCTCCGGCCGGTCGTCGCCGCCGGGCCGCCTGCGGAGTCCGGGGCGGCGGCGACCGCGGCCCTGTTTCAGCCCTTCCGCATGACGCTCGACGCGACGCTGGGGCCCGCAGCCGAGAACGCGGCCGAACTGGTCGGGCCTGCCGGCGCGGACGGCCGGCCCCGGACGATCCCGCTGGAACTCGGCCGGGATTACACGCCGCTGGCCGCCGGCGGCTCGGGGCCGTTCGACCTGCCGCTGGTGTTCGCGGGGTACGGGATCACGGCGCCGGCGGAGCGCTACGACGACTACGCGTCGCTTTCAGGCTCCGGGGCGGTCGCGGGGGCGATCAAGGGGGCGGCGGCGGTCGTGCTGCGCCAGGAACCGCAGAAGGACGATCCGCACAGCGTGTTCGACGGCAACCAGGCGTCGCAGCACGCGGCGCTGTCCCGCAAGGTGGCCAATGCCTCCGAGCACGAGGCGGGCGGCATCGTGTTCTGCAACGATGCCGCCACCGACGGCGACGTGCTCATGGCCTTCACCCGGGCCGGCGACGGCTCGGAAAACCGTTCCATGCCGATCCTGCAGGTGCGGCGGACGCTCGTCGACGAGGTCGTCACGGCGGCGGTCGGCCGCGGCCTCGACGCGATCCAGAAGGGCATCGACGAGTCGCTGACCCCGCAGAGCGGCCCGCTCGCCGGGTGGCGGATCCGGGGCCGGACGGCCATCTCCCGGACGGAGACACAGGGGCGCAACGTCGTCGCCCTGCTGCCCGGCACGGGCCGTGCGGACGGGGTGCGGGCCGCGGAAACCGTCGTGCTCGGCGCCCACTACGACCACCTCGGCTTCGGCGGCGCGAATTCGGCCGCACCAGGGGAGCGGGCCGTGCACCACGGTGCGGACGACAACGCCAGCGGCACGGCCCTGCTCGTCGAAGTGGCCAGGCTGCTCGAGCGGGAGGGGCCGTTCCCGCGGTCGATCCTGTTCGTCGCGTTCTCCGGGGAAGAGCGGGGCCTGCTCGGCAGCGCCCATTACGCCGCCAACGCGGCCGTGCCCCTGGCCGACACGGTGGCCATGGTGAACCTCGACATGGTCGGCAGGCTCGACGGCGACAAACTCGTCGTGCACGGCACCGGGACCGGCACCGGCCTGGAGACGCTCGTCGACCGGCTCGTGGCCGCCCGCGGGTTCTCGGCGGCGAAGGAGCCGGGGGGCTTCGGGCCGAGCGACCACTCCAGCTTCTACGCCCGCAAGATTCCGGTGCTCCACCTGTTCACCGGTTCGCACGCCGATTACCACCGGCCTTCCGACACCGCCGACAAGATCAACTACGACGGCATGGTGCGGATCGCTCGGCTGGTGGCCGACGTCGTCCGCGAACTGGCCACGGCGGCCGAGCCGCCCGCCTACGTCGAGGTGGCCTCGCAGCAGTTCGCCCGTGGGGGCGGCGATCGGCCCTACTTCGGCAGCATTCCCGACTTCGGCAAGCCCGGCAAGGGCTACGCCATCACCGGCGCGACGAAGGATTCTCCCGCCGCCCGGGCCGGCCTCCAGGGAGGCGACGTGATCGTCCGGCTCGGGGAGAGCGCCGTGACGGGGCTCGAAGACTTCGACAGCGCCCTCCGCAAGCACAAGGGCGGAGAGACCGTGCCGGTGGTCGTGCTGCGGGACGGGGCCGAGGTCACGCTCCACGTGACACTGGGCGCTCCCAAGTAGGGCGCTCCCGAGGAGGGCGCTCCCGAGGAGGGCGCTCCCGAGGAGCGGGCACCCCGCGTGACGGGCGGCCCCGGCCGGGCGATTGTTCCGGCCCGTTATCCGGCCTGTTATTGGTCTTGAGCCGGAACGGGCGGATCGGCATCATCCCGCCTCCCCAGGGTCCAGCCCGGCCACCCATCGTGTCGGCGGCGATGGGCGGCTCCGGGGACCGCGTGTTCGAAACAACCAGCAAGGAGTGCATTCCGTGAACAGGCAACTCGCCAGTATCGTCGCTGCGGCCGTGGTGGCCCTGACGCAGGTTCCCGCTCTCGCGCAGGCCCCGGTGGCCATGCCGCAGCAGCCGCAGCAGCCCCAGGTGCGGCCGACCTCGCCGATGTCGCATGTCGCGGTGATCGACGTCGGCTACATCTTCAAGAATCACGTCCGCTTCAAAGCGGCGATGGACAAGATGAAGGACGAGGTGATGGCCGCCGAGAACTCCCTCAAGGGGGAACGGGACCGCATCAACGGCCTCATGGAACAGCTCAAGGGCTTCAACATCGGGACGCCCGAGTACAAGAAGCTGGAAGCCGAGGTCGCCAAGGGCCAGGGCGACTTCAACGTCAACGCCCAGCTGCAGAAGAAGGACTTCATGGACCGCGAGGCCAAGGTCTACCTGCAGGTCTACACCGAGATCGAGAAGGCCGTCGGGCAGTTCGCCCGCGAGCACGGCATCGCCGTCGTGTTCCGCTTCGACGGGGATCCGGTGGACGGTGCCGACCGCAACCAGATCCTGCGGGGCATCACCAAGCCGATCGTGCACTACGAGGCCGGCATCGACATCACCCCCGACATTCTCAAGATGCTCAACGGGGCGGCGGTCGCCGACCAGACGGGGCGTCCCGGGGCCGTGCCGGCGCGGGTGCGATAACGAAGTTCGGCCGCAGGGTCCCGTCCGGGCCGCGGGCGTCGGATGGAGTGTCTGTCGTTGGTCGTCGTGGGTGTCGTGCATGTTCCAGGCAGCTCAATCCCGATGGCAGTGCACCCTGGGCGGGTCTGCCGTCGTGGACGGGGTCGGCTACTGGAGCGGGCTGCCCAACCGCGTGGAGTTTCTGCCGGCGGCGGCCGGATCGGGCGTGGTGTTCGAGCGGGCCGACCTGCCCGGGCGGCCCGCCATCCCGGCGCTGGTCGCGTGCCGCGAGGAGGCGTCGAGCCGCACGAATCTCGGGGCGGCCGGCGCCCGCGTGGAGATGGTGGAGCACGTCCTCAGCGCGCTGGCCGGCCTCGGCATCGACAACTGCCTCGTGCGGGTGCGGGGCGAGGAGATGCCGGGCCTCGACGGCTCGTCGCGGGCGTTCGTGGAGGCGATCGATGCCGCCGGCGTCGAGGAGCAGGGGGTCTGCGTCGATCCGCTCGTCGTCGATGCGGTGATCCGGGTCGGTGACGATGCCGCCTGGATGGAGGCGTCACCGCCGCGGTTTCCGGGGCTGTCGGTGGAGTACGAACTCGACTACGGTGCCGGTCCGATCGGGCGGCAGGTGCTCTCCCTCCACGTCACGCCGGAGGCCTACCGCGCCGGTCTCGCGGCCGCACGGACCTTCCTGCCGGCGGACGACGCGCGACGCCTGCGGGAGGCTGGCCGCGGGCTCGCGGCCACCACGGGCGATCTGCTGGTGTTCGGGCCGGAGGGGCCGATCGGCAACACGCTCCGCTGGCCCGACGAGTGCGTGCGTCACAAGGTGCTCGATCTCGTGGGCGACCTGTCCCTCGCCGGACGCCCGATCCACGCCCACGTGCGGGCCTGCCGCAGCGGCCACCGGCTCAACGGCGCGTTGGCCGGTCGGCTGGCGGCCGCCGTGGCGTCGCGGACGCCCGTCTGATTCCCGGGGCCGCCGCCGCAGGAGCGTTCGTCGCATGGAAGCCTTTCAGCCCACGCTGCCGATGCGGGACGACGCGGCCCGCGGTCGGCCGGCCGCGGTGCACCCGTCGGCCGTGGTGGAGGCGGGGGCCCAGCTGGCGGAGGACGTGACGGTCGGGCCGTTCTGCTGGGTGTCGGCCGGGGCCGTGATCGGCCGGGGCACCGTGCTCGAGAACAACGTCACGATCATGGGCGACGTGCGGATCGGCGAGTGGAACCACCTGTTCCCCAACACCGTCATCGGCGGGGAGCCGCAGGACGTCAGCTACCGCGGCACCCGGACGCGGGTCGACATCGGGGATCGCAACGTGATCCGCGAAGGGGTGACCATCAACCGCGCCACGGAGAAGGAGGAGGGTGTCACCTCCCTGGGCAGCGGCAACTTCCTCATGGCGTGCAGCCACGTGGCACACGACTGCCGGATCGGCGACCACTGCATGTTCGCCAACGGCACGCTGCTCGGCGGTCACGTGCGGGTGCATTCGCGGGCGTCGCTGTCGGGCGCCGTGGCGGTGCATCACTGGGCGACGATCGGCGGCTGGTCGTTCGTGGCCGGGCTGTCCCGCGTCCTGCACGACGTGCCTCCGTTCATGCTCTGCGAGGGGATGCCGGCACGGCCGCGCTGCGTCAACGTCGTGGCAATGCGGCGGGGCGGCTTCAGCGCCGAGGCGATCGCGGCGGTGACGGAGTCGCACCGACTGCTCTATCGGGCCCGGGTCGGGCTCGACGCGGCCCGGGACATCCTGCGGTCCCAGGGCATGCTGGTTCCCGAGGTGCTGCAGGTGCTCGAATTCTTGGCGATGCAACAGGAAGGGCGGCACGGACGCGCCCGTGAACGGAGGAAGGCGGCATGACACGGCTGAAGGTGGCGGTGATCGGGTGCGGGCATCTGGGCACGATCCACGCGCGGCTGCTGGCGGCGCGGTCCGACGCGGAACTCGTGGCGGTCGTCGATCCCGTGCCCGACGCCCGGCGGCGGGTGGCGGAGGCCCACGGGTGTGCGGCCCTGGCGGAGCCGGTCGAACTCGTCGGCCGGGCCGATGCCGTCGTGGTCGCGGCGCCGACCAGCCTGCACGCCCAGGTGTCCCTGCCGCTGCTGGCGGCAGGGATCGACCTGCTCGTGGAGAAGCCGATCGCCGCCGACGTCGCCGGTGCGGGCGAGATCGTCGCCGCCGCCGCCCGTCACGGCCGCATCGTCGCCGTGGGGCACGTGGAACGGTTCAATCCCGCCTGGCGGATGGCGGTGGGCCACTGCGGCCGGGTCGTGGCCGTCGAATCGGCCCGGCTCGCGCCCTTCACGTTCCGCTCGCTCGACGTGGGGGTCGTCCTCGATCTGATGATCCACGACATCGACCTCGTGCTGTCCCTGGAGCCCGGCACGTTGACGGCCGTCGAGGCCCACGGCCTCGTGGCGACCGGCGGACACGAGGACGCGGTGCGGGCCCGGCTCGTGTTCTCGTCGGGGCTCGTCGCCGACCTCTCCGCCTCCCGCATCCATCCCACGCTCAGCCGGCGGGTGTCACTGTGGGGCACGCAGGGGATCGTCGCGGCCGACTTCAACGCCAAGACGGTCGAGGTGGTCGCGCCGTCGGACATGGTTCGCGACGGCTTCGATGCGGCGGCAGTGCCGCCGGCCGACCGCCCGACGCTCAAGGACCGCTTCTTCACCGACATCCTGCCGCGGCAGACGCTCGCCGTGCCGGACGCCAACGCCATCGCCTGCGAGCACGACGACTTCCTGGCCGCGGTGCGGACGCGCCGGCAACCGCTGGTCCCGGCGACCGCCGGCCGTGCCGCGCTCGACGTGGCCCTGCGGGTGCTCGACGCGGTCGTGCTGACGCGGCTGGGGGCGGACGATTCGGCCACGGCGGCGGCCCGCCGTCGCGCCGCCTGAGGCGGCCCGCCTGGCGGCCGCTGCCGGCGGGACTCGGCCCCCGGGCACGCCGGGGGCCGGATCACCGGCACGACCGGCGGGATGGGCACGACCAGCGAGACCGGCGGCACCCGTTGCCGCCCGCACGGGGATAGGCGGCGGGCCGGACGGAGCGGTTGGTCCGCTTGCAGGGCCGACCGCCTCGCCGCGAAACGCCGGCCCGGGCCGGTGCCGAAGACACCCGGGGTGGCGCGTCGCCGCCGCACTTTCGGGAGGGGGCACACGTGCACGGTTACGATCCGTTCGTGGAGATGGGCCAGGATGACGCCCGCGCCGGTCGCGGCACGCGGTACCTGCCGGCCGCATTCGTGGTGGTGGCGGCGTCGTCGTTCGTGCTGACCACGGCCGTCTGGCGGCTCGTCCGCCAGACGCAGGCCGTCGAGGCGGCCGTGCACGAGAGCATCCACGGCATCAACCGGCTCGGTGCGGCGAACTCGGACGAGTGGACGCGGCTGCGGAGCGGACTGGCGGGCCAGACCACCGCCACCGCGACCTTGTCGCAGCGGTTGCAACGGGTCGAGTCGGCGCAGAACGCGGCCCTCGACCGCATCCAGGCCCTCGGTGCCGACATGGCCCGCCAGTGGGCGATCACGGACCAGATGCGGCACGAACTGACGCGGGCCGCCGCGGGCATCTCCGAGTCCCGTCAGGAGATCATGGAGCGGCTGGCGGTGCACGCCGATCGCAATGCCACCGCCCGCGACGCGATGATCCGCGAGGTCAACGCCGCCATCAGCCACATGGAACGCGCCCTGCTCGCCCAGGCGGAGGACTTCCAGCAGCAGAAGCAGCTGTTCGACGCTGCGGCGGAGCGCGACAGGGCCTCGCGGCGGGCGTTGCTGAGCGAAGCCACGCAGGCGTTCACGGTCCAGGTGGAGGGGCTGAGGCAGATCCTCGACGGCCTGCGGGCCGAGGCGGGCGCGGTCGAAGCCGGGGTCTCCGCCGGCGAGCCGAAGGCGGCGACCGACGTCGGTGCCGTTGATGCGGTCGAGGCGCCGGTTCCGGAAAAGTCACCCGAGCCCGCCACGGCTACCCGGCCCCGCGACTTGATCGTCGAGTAGCCGCGGGACCGGCTGGCGTCGGGGCCTCGCCCGTGCCGATAGCCGACGGTGCGGGCGGATGGTCGCCCGTCATGCGGAGGGCTGGGCATGGCGACGAGGATGACGAGCCTCACGCTGGCCGCGGCGGCGGCCGGCGGTCTGGCGATCGCGGCGTGGCGGGGGGCGGCCGCAGCCGAGGCCGTCACGACGGATGCGACGCCGGCCGTCCCGGACCGCGTCGTGTTCGACGGGTTCGGGCTCGATCAGTTCGCCGGCGCGGGCTCCATCGCGGCGGCGCTCGCGGGCATCGGGGCGGATCCTCCGGTCGACGAGCAGCCCCTCGGCGTGCCCGTCGACGTGCGGGTGCGGGGACCGTCCGGCCGGGGCAATCCCGCCGATCCGCTGGCCGCCGAATTCCGCAGCCGCATCGAATGGCTCGATCTCGCGGCCGGCATGCAGGCCGACCCGGCGGGCCTGGGACACGCGCCGGCCCGCTGGTCGGGGGCCGTCGGCGTGGCCAGCGACCACGACCGCGGCCGCGACCTGCTGGAACTGCGGACCTCGCTGGCGCGGAGTCCGCAGGTCGGCATCCTCGGCGTGGAGGTCGGTCCGCGGATCGAACGCCGGCTTCGCGGCGGCAGCGTGTTCTTCCTCGACGGCAAGGCGCAGGCCCAGGCGCGTCGGGCCGGGCAGGACGGCGGTTGGATGATGCCCGGCCTCGCGGAGCGGGGAACGGACGGCTCGGGGATGGTGGGGATCACCGCCGCCACCGGGCTGATTCGGTAGTGCCCGACGGCCGCGTCGCCGGACGGACGGCCCCGGTTCAGGCCAGGTCGCGGTCCTGGAAGAGCACGAGCGCCACCAGCAGGGCGACGCAGGAATAGAGCGCGGCGTAGAGGGCCGCCCACCCCAGGTAGCTCCACGGCACCGGCACCCCGCCGACGACCGCCGCCTCGATCGTGAAGTGTTCGAGCACCGGGAGGATGGTGGCGAACAACTGGCCGACGAACCGGACGATCGCGATCTTCCCCACGCTCGACTGCACGATCAGCGGCACGAGGTGGCCCAGCGCGTAGACCGTGAAGCAGATGATCAGGTTCGGGACGATGCCCAGCCGCGTCGATACGGCGAGGCTGACGGCGGCCAGCAGGATCGTCTCCAGCAGCGAGAGCACCAGCCCCGGCACGACCGTGATCATCTCGTCGGCGCAGTCCCTCCAGATCGGATCGAGCTTGGCACCCTCGCGGGCGTCGTAGACGAGCTTCAGGCTCGTCGTCGTCAGCAGCACGGTTCCGAGGATCAGGAACACGAGCAGGGCGACGAGCACGAGCCCGGCGAACTTGCCGAGGATGAACTGCGGTCGCGTGAGCGGCTTGGAGAGCACGGTGAGGGCGGTCCTGCCCTCGATCTCCTCCGCCACCGAGACGCTCGCCGTCCAGACGACGACGAGCAGGGCCAGCACCTTGATGAGGGTCAGGCCGCTGTCCTTCAGCATCTTCACGTCCTCGCCGAAGGTGTTGTACGGAATCACGATGAAGGCCAGGAGCAGCACCGCCCCTGCGATCAACGCGACCGCGAAGATGGGCTGGCCGATCGCCTCCTTGGTGGTGGCCGACGCGACCGCGGCGATCCGGCGCGGGATCAGCCGGAACAGCCCGTAGAGGATCGTCAACGTGAGCAGCGTGACGACGGTCCACGGCAGGATCGCCGCCTGGGGGAACTCGGGCACGAGCCGCCACGTGGCGGTGAGCCGCACCGCCTTGTCCGCCGCGTTGGTCGCCTCCAGCTTCGCCCGCGCCCCGAGAAAGGGGTTGGTGTCGCCCTTGGAGCGGTTCCACGTCCAGCGGTTGTCGTTGCTGGCGTCGAGGTCGACGTCGGGCACCTTCGAGAGGGCGAAGCCCTCGATCGGCTGCTGGGTGCGGATCACGAGCGGCGCGTCGCTCGCGAGTTCCAGCGACGCGAGTTCCTGGGGACGCAGGTCGAGCGGCACCTCGTGCAGCGACGCGCCGGCCGGGATGTCGACGCTGACGGTGGCCCTGTCGGCCGAGGCCATGCGGACCAGCGACCGCCATACCTGGCCGATCGGCACGAGCGGAGCGAACGCGATCGCCACCGCGGCGAGCGTGACGAGCAGCCAGGCCAACGGGCCGGCGAATCCGTCCCGCAGGCTGGTGCGGGCCTCCGCGGCGATCCGCGGCGCGGTCAGGAGCAGGACCGTCCAGATGACGGCCAGCACGGACAGCGTCACCAGGGCGCCCATGCCGAGGAGCCAGATCGGCGGGATCGCGACCAGCCAGCGGTTGGCGAACAGTGGGGTCATGGCGGCGATGGATGGGACGAGGAGATCGGCGCCGCGAGTTCACGGCCGCGGGGCAGCGTGCCCGGCCGCGGCACCTCGGCCGGGACCGCCCCGGACCCGATTATGACGGCGTGGCCGGCGGAGCGGAAGCCTGTGGCTCGGCGGGCCCGGCGAGCACGGTGACGCCGACACCGTCGAGCGCCCAGCGGGCCAGCACCCGCTCCAGGTCCCCGATCGACAGCCCCTCGACGATCCGCAGGTTGTCGGCGACGGACCGGTAGTCGCGGCCGTGGGCCCATTCGAGCCCGACGTGGAACAGCCGGCGGCGCGGCCGCTCCCCCTCCAGCACCACCCGGCCGGCCAGCTTGTTGCGGGCCTGGGCGAACTCCGCCCGCTCGACTCCCCGCCGTGCCGTGTCGCGGTAGACGTCGCGGATCCGCTCCAGGAGGGGGCCGACGTCGTCGGCGTCGCAGGAGAGCTGCGTGATCATCAACCCGGCGTCGAGGAAGTCGTGGTGATGGCAGGAGGCCTGTTCGGCGGCCCCGGAGTCGACCATCTCCCAGTACAGGCGGCTCCCCGAGTCGTCCCCGAGCGCCACCGCCAGCAGCTTGGCGGCGAACCGGTCGTCGTCGTCGCCGGCGGGGCCCGGCGACATCCGGACCGCGTACTCGAGCGTGGCCGTGGGACGAACGATATGTTCGACGCGGTCGCGTGCCGGCGGCCGCGTCGGACGGCACCTGCCGGGCATCTCGTGGGGCTGCCAGGCGCCGCACAGCCGTCGGGCCGACTCCACCAGGGCCGGGAAATCGACGGCGCCGGTGGCGACGAGCACCGTGTTGCCCGGGCTGTACCGGCGGGCGTGGTAGTCGCGCATGGCCTCGACCGACAGGGCCTCGATCGACTCGACCGTACCGAGCACGCTGCGGGCCAGCGGATGGCTGCCGAAGAAGGCCGCCCGGCAGCGGTCGTCGGCGCCGAAGGGCGGCTGGTCGTCGTACATCCGGATCTCCTCCAGGATGACGAGCTTCTCGGTGGCGAAATCCTCGTCGCGGAGCGCCGGCCGCATCATCCGTGCCAGCAGGTCGACCGCCTCGTGCTGCTGCGACGGCAGCACCGCCGCGTGGTAGACGGTGTCCTCCTCGCTCGTGAACGCGTTGGCGCTGGCGCCCATCCAGTCGAAACGCCGGTTGATCTCGTCGGCCGACAGGTCGGCCGTGCCCTTGAAGACCATGTGCTCCAGGAAGTGGCTGGCACCCCAGAGGTCGTCGCTCTCGTCCCTGGACCCGGTGCTGACGAAGAAGCCGATGCTCGTGGAGAGGGCGCCGTCGGTCACCTCGGCGATGACGTCGAGCCCGTTGTCGAGCCGTTCATGCAGAAATCGCATCCCGCACCTCCAGGGGCTCCCGCCCGAGCGACACGACGGTCAGGTCCTCGACCGGATGCTTCGCCAGCCAGTCCTCGATCGACCGCACGCTCAGGCGGTCGTACCGCTCCAGCTCCTCGGCCAGCGTGCGGATCTTGCCGAGGTGGTACCACTGCCGCGCGATCGCGCCGGCCCGGGCGGCGCTCGACTCCTGCTGCATGACCAGCGCGCTTTTCGCGCGGGCCTTCACCCGCTCCAGTTCGGCCTCCTGGATCGATCCCGGCAGGCGGCGGATCTCGGCGAGGATCACGTCGAGCGTCTCCTGCGCCCGTGCGGCCGTGGTGCCCGAGTAGCACAGTGACATGGCGAAATCGCGGTGGGTCTGGTAGCCCGCCGAGACGCTGTAGCACAGGCCCCGCCGCTCCCGGACTTCGGAGAACAGCCGTGAACTGGAGCCACCGCCGAGCACCGCGAGCGCGGCCGTCGCCTCGTAGGAATCGTCGAGGTGGTAGGGGGGAGCCGACCAGGCCACGGCGATGTGCGTCTGCTGGGAGTCGTGCGGTACGTGCCTGACCCGCGGGCCCCGCGGCCCCGGGGCGACGGCCGCCGGCGCCCCGGTCCGCCAGTCGCCGAACAACTGACCGACGCGGCCGACGAACGCCTCCCAATCGATGCGTCCGGCGACGGCGATGATGCTGCCGTGCGGCTGCACGTGCGCGGCGACGAAGCCGCGGACGTCGTCCAGCCCGAGCCGCTCCACCTCCGCGGAGAGCCCTTCCGACGGCCTTCCCCACGGGGTCGGATAGTGGCTCTCGCGGACCGCGAGGATCGCCCGGTGCGCGGGGTCATCCTCCGTGCCGGCCAGGTTCTGGAGCACCATCTGCCGGGCGTTTTCGAGTTCGTGCTCCGCCAGCAGGGGCCGACGGAGGATGTCGGCGTAGATGGGCAGCGCGGTGTCCAGCTGCCGTGCCACCATCGCTCCCGAGAAACTGGCGTGACTCATCGACACGGCCTGGGCCCACTGCACGCCGGCCCCTTCCAGTTCCTCGACGATCTGGCGGCTGCTGCGGCCGCCCGCACCGCGGAGCATCATCTCGCCGGCGAGCGTGGCGAGCCCGCAGCGGCCGGCGCCGTCGTGGATGGCACCGGCGGGGGTGTGGAAGGCCACCGCCACCGATTCGAGGCCGGGAAGTTCCTCGCCCAGGAGCACGATGCCGTTGTCGAGCGTCGTCGAGAAGAGGGTCTGCTGCACGGGCACCACGCGGAGGGGGCGGACACTGGGGCCACGGGGCTGGCCACCTGGGCATCAACGGCTGGGCATCAACAGTCAATCGGCGAGGCAATCGGCGAGGCGATCGGTCAGACGACGGCAGCGGGTTCGATGCCCCGCGTCGTCAGGCAGCCGTCGGCGGCCACCGCGGATTCCGCCACCTGGCCGCCGTCCACGACCTTGTAGAGCGTCCGCACCCGCCGGAATCCCAGCCGCTGGTACAGCTGCACCGCCCGCCCATTATCGGAGGTGACCTCCAGCGACGCCACCCGCAGGCCGTGCCGTCGGAAGCCCTGCAAGGCCTGCTCAATGAGGCACGAACCGAGTCCCAGGCCGCGGTGCCCGGGCACGATGCCGATGTTTTGGATGAGTCCGCAACTGCCGGCGGTCGCCACCCCCTGGATCGTGCCGCACCACTGCAGGTCTTCGGGCGAACTCCCGCAGGCGATCAGCCACGTGGCCTCGGGCAGGAATCCCGGCTTTTTGCGGATTTCACGCATCAGCCGCCGGCAGCCCTCGAAGCTCCCCAGGCAGGGGAAGACGAGGGCGTCGATCTCGTCGCGAAAGGCGCGGAACTTCGCCCGGGCGTGCACGTCGACCAGCGCCTCGTTCCATGCCACCAGCCGGTAGCCCCGCCGTAACGACGGCGGCTGCCGGACGGCCCCGAGATCGAGGTCCATGCGAAACCGTTTGAAGTAGGTCGATTCCACGGTACCGCTCCCGACGACGAGGACCCTGCGGAGAACTTAAAGATAGCCTCCTTTCCGGTCAACGCGCCGGTGCGGCGGGGAGTTGCCTGCACCGGGGGATCCGCTATGATTTTGGCGTCTCAAAAAATGTTTTTTGACATCTCAAAATCGTCGGCGATGCCGTGGTGGGTGATGACATCCGCCCGGGCCGCCCTGTCGGCGTTCAGGACGTGGCCGGCCGTCATGATCGGGGCGGCGGTCGTGATCGGGCCGGCTGCGGTGAGCGGACAGCTGGCGGCGGCCGAACCGCCCCGCACCGTGGTGGCGACGACGACCGTCGTGGCCGATCTCGTCCGCCAGGTCGGCGGCGACCGGGTGGCGATCGATTGCCTGATGGGACCCGGCATCGACCCGCACTCCTACCGGGCGACGCCCCGCGACGCCGATCGCCTCGCCCGGGCGCAACTGGTCGTCGCCTCGGGACTGCACCTGGAGGGCAAGCTGTCGGAACTGCTCGCGCGGCTCTCGCGGCGGGTGCCGGTGACGAGCGTGGCAGACACGCTGCCGCGCGAGACGCTCCTGCCGGTCGGGGACGGCCTCTACGATCCGCACGTCTGGTTCGATGCCAGGCTGTGGAGCCGGTGCGTGCCCGCGGTCGTCGCCGGCCTGGGCAAGCTCGACCCGGCCGGCCTCGAGCAGTACGAGACCAGGGCCGCCGACCTCACCCGCCGGCTGGAGGCGCTCGACGACCGCGTGCGGGCGCGGCTGGCGACGATCCCGCGGTCGCGGCGGGTGCTCGTCACGGCCCACGACGCCTTCCGCTACTTCGGACGGGCCTACGACGTGGAGGTGGTCGGCGTGCAGGGGACGAGCACGGAGAGCGAAGCGGGGCTCGCCGACATCAACCGGCTCGTCGATCGGATCGTGACGCAGTCGATTCCGGCCGTGTTCGTGGAGACGAGCGTGTCGGACCGCAACGTGACGGCCCTGCGGGAGGGCGCGCGGGCGCGGGGCCACGTGGTCAGCCTCGGGGGCCAGCTTTATTCCGACGCGCTCGGCGGCCCGGGCAGCGGCGCCGAAACGCTGGAGGCGATGCTCATGGCCAACGTGGAGACGATCCATCGCGGCCTGTCCGGCACGGCGGTCGGGGATCGCCAGTGACATGGGGCAGTCGCTGCTGGAATTCCACGACGTGACGGTGGCCTACGGGCGTCGGCCGGTGCTGTGGAACATCGACCTGGTCGTCGCCGACCCCTGCCTGTTCGGCATCGTCGGGCCCAACGGGGCCGGCAAGAGCACGCTGCTCAAGGCGGCGCTCGGGCTCGTGCCGTTGGCCGGCGGGTCGGTGCGGTTCTTCGGCCATCCCTTCGCCGAGGTGCGGGGTCGCGTCGGCTACGTGCCGCAGCGGGAGAGCGTCGACTGGGATTTTCCCGTGAGCGTCGGCGACGTGGTGCTGATGGGCACCTACGCCCGGCTGGGCTGGTTTCGCCGGCCGGGATCGCGGGAACGCGACCTCGCCCGCGACAGCCTGGCGCGGGTCGGCCTCACCGACGTGGCGGGCCGCCAGATCGGCAAGCTGTCGGGCGGCCAGCAGCAGCGGGTGTTTCTCGCCCGGGCCCTCGCCCAGCAGGCGGATGTCTACCTGCTCGACGAGCCGATGGCGGGAGTCGATGCCCGGTCCCAGGAGCTCATCTTCGGCGTGCTCGCCGAACTCCGCGACGCCGGCCGGCTGGTGGTCGTGGTGCATCACGATCTGCGGACGGCCGCCGACTGGTTCGACCGGGTCGCCCTCGTGGACCGACGGCTCGTGGCCGTCGGCGCGACGGCCGACGTGCTCACGCCCGCGAATCTGGAGAGGACGTACGCCGGCCACGTCGACGTGCTCGACGAACTCGGCCGGGCGGTGGCGGAACGGGGACGCACTCCATGACCCCGTGCACCTCGTGCTGGCCGGGCCCCATCGCCGCGGTCGGCGTCGGGTCCTCGTGGGCCGTGTCGCACAACACCCTGGTCGTCGCCGGCGGCGTCGCCGCCGTGGGATTCGCCGCGGGCGTGATCGGCTGCTTCGGCGTGCTGCGGAAGCGGGCGTTGGTGGGCGATGCGGCGGCACACGCCACGCTCGTGGGAGTCGCCGGTGCCTTCCTGCTCACGGGCCGTCGCGAGCTCGGCGTGCTGCTGGCCGGCGGATTCGTGGCGGCCCTGGGCGCCGTCGCCGCGCTCGTGCTGCTGCGGCGATTCAGCCGCACCCGCGACGATGCCGCCACGGCGATCGTGCTGAGCGTGTCGTTCGGCCTCGGGATCACGCTGGTCTCCGGCATCACCGCGCGGGGCATTCCCGGAGGTGCGGGGCTCGAACAGTTCCTGCTGGGCCACACCGCCGCGCTCACGGCCGCCGACGCGCTGCTGCTGGCCGCCCTGTCGGCCGGAGCGGTGCTCACCGTGTGGCTCGGCCTCAAGGAGGCGACGCTCGTCGCCTTCGATCCGGCCTTCGCGCGGGCCACGGGGTGGCCCGTGGCGTTCATCGATTACGTGCTCGTCGGCCTGGTGGCCGTGATGGTGGTCGTCGGTCTGCCGGCCGCCGGGGCCGTGCTCGTGACGGCGCTGGTGGTGATCCCGCCGGTGGCGGCGCGGCAGTGGACGGACCGCGTGCCGACGATGCTCGTCCTGTCGGGGCTGTTCGGGCTGGCGGCGGGGGTGTTCGGCGTGGCGGTCAGCGCGGTGGTCCCACGGCTGGCCACGGGCCCGCTGGTGGTGCTGGCGGCCGCGTTCCTGTTCGTCTGCTCGCTGGTGGCGGCGCCGCAACGCGGCTGGTGGTCCCGCCGGCGACGGCCGGCGATCGACGTGGTCGGGCCGCTGCACCGCCGGGAAGCCTAGCCATGGCCGCGTCACTCCTCGCCGCCCTGTTGCCCGACGGCGTCGGCATGCACGTCTGGGCGATCGCCACCGCGGCGATGGTGGCGGCCGGCTGCGGGCTGGTGGGCACGCTGCTGGTCGTGCGCCGCATGAGCCTCGTGGGGGATGCGATCAGCCACGCCGTGCTGCCGGGCATCGTGGTGGCGGTGCTCGCGGGCGGCCGGCCCGGTGGGCCTCTGGTGCTGGCCGGGGCCGTGGCCGCCGCGCTCGTCACCGTCTGGCTCACGCACCTGTTTCGCACCGAGGCCGGCCTCGCGGAGGACGCCGGCGCGGGCGTGGCCTTCACCACGCTGTTCGCGCTGGGAGTCGTCATGGTCACCGCCGCCGCCTCGCGGATCGACCTCGATCCCGCCTGCGTGCTCCACGGCGTGCTGGAACTCGTGCCGTTCGACACGACGCCGCTCGTGGGCGTGGAGGTGCCGCGGGCGTTCCTCACCGCCACGGGGGTGTTCGTCGGGCTGGCGATTGCGGCGGCGGCCACCTGGAAACTGCAGGTCTTCACCGCCTTCGATCCCGAGGCGGCGCGGGCGGCGGGCCTCCCCGTCGCGGCCTGCACCACGGCGCTCCTGGCCGCCACGGCGCTGGCCACCGTGGCGGGCTTCGAGGCCGTCGGCGCGATCCTCGTCGTGGCCCTGCTCGTCGTGCCCGCCGCCACGGCCGAGTTGCTCACCCGCCGCCTCCATCGCATCGCGGTGCTGGCGGTGCTCATCGGCGTGGCCGCCGCGGTCGCCGGCTATGCGCTGGCCTGGAGGTGGAACACGAGCGCCGCGGGGATGATCGCGGTCGTGCTCGGGGCCGGATACCTGGCGAGCGTGGCACTGTCGCCGGACGACGGGCTCGTGGCCCGCGGCTGGAATCGAGGCTGGTTTCACTGGCGGGTCGCCTGCGAGGACCGGCTCGCCGCCTGCTGGCGGGCGGAGGAGTCGGGAGCGGACGTCACCGGCCCGGTCGCGTTTTCCGCGCGGCTGGTGGACTGGCTGGCGGATCGTTGGCTCGCGGCCAGCGGCCGCCTCGCCAGAGGGCCGCGGGGGTGGGCGCTCACGCCCCGCGGGCGGCAGGAGGCCGACATGGTGGTGCGGTCGCACCGTCTCTGGGAGTCGTGGCTGGGGCGGCACGCCGACCTGCCGCTCGACCACCTCCATCCGCCGGCGGAGTGGATCGAGCATCACCTCGGGGCGGAGGTGCGGCGACGGATCGAGGCTGACGTCGGCGGCCGCGGCAGCGACCCGCACGGTCGGTCGATCCCGCCGGAGCCGTGACCGTCTCGCGTGCCCGTTCCGCCGCGGTGGCCGGTCCCGCCGGCGTCACCGCGCCAGGAATCCGCGGAGCGTGGCGAGGTTGCGGCGGTCGACGTCGGGGCACGGCTTGCCATCCGCGCCCTCCTTGGGCGTCTCGAGGATCCACGGGATGTCGGCCAGCCGGGGATCGTTCATGAGCAGCGCGAAGGCGTCGGCGCCGATCGCACCCCGTCCGATCGCCTCGTGCCGGTCGACCCGCGAACCGCGTTCCCGCTTCGAGTCGTTGGCGTGGATGACCCGCAGCCTGTCGAGCCCGATGGTGGCGTCGAACTCCGCCAGCGTGCGGTCGAGTTCGCTTCGCGGCCAGAGCCCGTAGCCCGCCGCGAACACGTGGCAGGTGTCGAGGCACACGGCGGCCCGCTGGGCGAAGCCAGCGGCGTCGATCACGGCGAGCATGGCGGCGATTTCGGCGAAGGAGTGGCCGAGGCAGCTGCCCTGTCCCGCGGTCGTCTCGATGAGAATCCCGCTGGCGAGGCCCGGGGTGCGGGCGAGGGCCTCGGCGATGCCGTCGGCCGCGCGGCGGACCGCTTCGTCCCGCGGCGCGTCGCCGGCCGCCCCCGGGTGGGCCACCACCCAGGGGATCGCCAGCAGGGCGGCCCGCTCCAGTTCCGTGACCAGGCCCGCGATCGATCTGCGTCGCAGGGCGGCATCCGCGGAGGCGGGATTGATCAGATAGGAATCGTGGGCCACGACCAGCGCGAGGCCCGCCTCGGCCACCGCCCGCCGGAAGGCCGCCGCCTCGTCGGCATCGAGCGGGGAGACGTCCCAGCGGTTGATGTTGCGGGTGAACACCTGCAGGCAGCGGCAGCCGGTCGCCGTGGCCCGTTCGACGGCGCGGACGAGGCCGCCGGCGATCGACTGGTGCGCCCCGAGGATTCTGTCGGCCACGGCATGTCTCCCGAGGCGTCGCGAGCCGGTGCCTACGCCGGGGAGAGTCTACGTTTTTTCGGAGGTTTGGGGCGGCTCGGGCCGCTGGAGTGGCCGCCGGAGACGGCCCCTGTCGACATTCGGTTTTGACGGGCGGGTCGAGGCTCGTACACTTCGGTCGGCATCGGAACGAACCGCGTCGTGGGGCTGGCCGTGGTCAACATCGTGTCCATCCTCATCGCGTGTGCCGTGGCGGCCTGCGGCTGCCTGGCGTTCGCGGCGGTGCTCCGCCCCATGCGGGCGGCCCGACGGTCGGAGCAGTTGGCCCGCATCCAGCGGGATTTCCACCGGCAGCGGGAGCAGCTCGAGGCCAAGTTCATCGACCGGGCCGCCGCCAGCGGCAAGCCGCGGGGACTGGTGTGGACGAATGTCGCCTTCGACGACGACGTGATCTACGTCCGTGACCGCAAGCACCGCTGCCTCAAGGCACTGGTGGCGATCGAGGTGAGTTTCGAGGCGGTGGACGGCGGTGGCATGGAGGACGTCGAGGCGGTGTCGAACGTGCGGGCGGCCACCGCCGAGTTCCTCTACGACGGCACGCGGTGGTGCACCGCGGGGCGGGTGTACTTCAATCTTGCGCCGTCCGCCACCGTCAAGTATCTCAGCGCCGACCTCGAACTCGTCGCCGAGGAACATGCCGCCATGCGGCCCTGACCGCCTCGATGGCCTGGGCAAGCTGCGGCACCTCTGACGGTCGTGCCGGACGAGCGGACCGCGACCGCCACCGCGGCCGATATCCCTGAAGCCGACTTCGTTCGACGTCGGGATCCGGCCTCGGGAGACGCTGCGTGATGGGAGTTCGCCGGGCGGTGGCTGCGTGCGTGCTGGCGTGGGCGGCGGTCGTGCTGCCCGGCGGCGGCGCGCGTGCCGGCGACGCCGCTGCGGCGGCCGGGCCGCGGCCGGTGGGGCTGGCCCTCCCGCCGGTGTCGCCGGAAGAGGTGGCGGGCGGTCACCTGCGGCGGGCGCGGGAGATCGCCGCCGGCGCCGACCGGCTGGCCAAGGAGTGCGACTGGCGCGCGGTCGACGGCTACTACACGGCCTGCGAGGAGGCGTGGAACGCGATCTGGATCTGCCCGGGGTCGCCGGACATGCTCTGCGAGGCGTCGGCCACGTATGCCGACGCCCTGCAGGGCCTCCTCGAGGCGGCCGGACGGCACGGCCGCCTCACGGGCGGGGGGCTCGTGATCGGGCCGAGCTGGCGGCCGGTCTGCGTGCCGATCGAGACGCGGGCCCTGCCCGTGGCCGCCGAGGGCATCGCATCGATCGAGGCGGGCTGCCCGAAGGCCGATCCGAGGATCTCGCGCCGGCACGTCCGCGGCGGGTTCGGCCTGCCGGTGTCGGTGCGGCTGGCCGCGGACTGCCACGGCGGGGTGTCCTCCGACCATGCACCCAAGCGGCAGGCGATCGCGGCCACCGCCGTGCTGCGGTTCGCCATGCCCGGCGCCGAGAACGCCCTGCAGAAGCTGGCGGGGCCCCTCTCCCGCGACCACGCGGCCGCGATCCTCGATCTGGTCGATCCGCAGGAGATGGCCGCCGTCCACATCGGTCCCGCGCGGCCGCTGTTGGCCGCCGACCTCACCGCCCCGCTGCTCGACATGCTGGAGACGCTGCCGCGGGCGAACGCCATCGAGGGGTTCATCCAGCCCTTCGGCCGCGGCGACACGCAGCCGAAGCTGGAGTTCCTCCGCCCCCATCGGCCGGGGAAGATCCCCGTGGTCTTCATCCACGGGCTGGCCAGCGACGAGGGCACGTGGTTCGACCTGATCAACGAGCTGCAGGCCTGGCCGACCTTCCATCGGCGGTACGAGGCCTGGCTCTATCATTATCCGACCGGCGCGTCGTTCCTGCAGTCGGCGGCGGTCCTGCGCCGCGACCTGGCGGCGGCCGTCCGGCAACTCGACCCGGCGGCCGCCGACCCGGCGCTGCGGTCGCTGGTCCTCGTGGGGCACAGCATGGGCGGCCTGCACGCCAAGCTGCAGGTCGTGGACCCGGGCAACGCGCTCTGGGACGCCATCGCCTGCCGACCGTTCGACGAGATCCGGATGCGGCCCGAACTCCGCCGCCAGGTGAAGCCGGGCTACTTTTTCCAGCCGCTGCCGTTCGTGAAGCGGGTCGTGTTCATCGCCACGCCGCACGGCGGCTCGACGCTGGCGTCGCTCGGCGTCGGCCGGGCGGCATCGCTCACGGTCCGGCAGCCGGCCGAGATGCAGGCGATCCACGACGAGGTGGTCGGCGACAACCCCGGCGCGTTCCACGCCGACTACGAGCGCCGGCTGCCCACGACGGTGGACGTGCTCGAACCGGATTCGAGCATTCTCGAGGCGCTGCGCGGCCTGCGGACGCCCTGCTGGGTGACGACGCACAGCATCATCGGCAACGGCCATCGCTCGCCCCTCGGCGAGGGCGGCGACTGCATCGTGCCGGTGTCGAGCGCCCGCCATCCCGGCGTGGTGAGCGAGTTGCTCGTGCCCGCCACGCACACCCGCGTGCACCACCATCCCGAGACCGTCGCCGAACTGGAGCGGATTCTCCTCCGCCACCTGGCCGAAACGGGCCTGTGACCCGTCGGCACCGGCGTCAGCGGCCGGCGGGCGACAGCCCCGTCGTGCCCGCCGGCACGCGGGGGGGCCGCCGTAGGCCGCGGGCCACTTCCCATGCCGCCACCGCGGCGAACGTCAGCGCCGAGTAGAGAAAGTACAGCCAGTGCAGCATCGCCGCCGAAGCGGCGAACACGGCCCCGTGCTTGCGGGCGCACAGGGCGTAGAAGTCGCGGTTGAGCCACGCCAGCGCCAGGCCGCAGGCGAGCAGGCCCCAGGCCGTCTGCGGCGCGAACACGGTGCCGACGAGGCAGGCCGCCAGCACCAGGGCGACGAGCGCACTCGTCCGCCCCCGCCAATCGAGGTTGAGCGAAGCGGGGAGCACCCGCTTGGACATGATGAGCCGCGTCCAGGGCACGGCGCGGTGCCGCACGTCGGTGAGCACCATCGAGGCGAGCGTCCAACGTTTGAGGTTCTTGCACGTGAGTTCGGGCAGGAGCAGGATGCGGCCGCCATGGGTCGCGATCCGCGTGCCGAGGTCGATGTCCTCGATGCTCGGGCAGGCGCGGGATTCGTCGAAGCCGCCGATGTCGAGGAATGCCGCCGTCCGCACCGCGCCGCACCCGGACCAGAACGTATCCACGGGGCCGGCGTGCGTCGCATGGATGTGGTGGTGCAGGAGGGCGCGGAACACGCTCACCGTGCCGGTGGCCGGGGGGTCGTCGTCGTACGCCCCGACCAGGCCGACGAGGTCGGGATCGCCATCGAAGGCGGCGGACACGCGGTCGATCGCCCCATCCCCGAGTTCCACTTCGGCGTCGACGAAAAGCAGGATCCTGCCGCGGGCCGAGCGGGCCGCGAGGTTGCGGGCCGCGGCCGGACCGGAGGGGCCGCTCGTGGCCACGACCCGGACGGCCGGGTGGTCGAGCCACTCAGGGCGTGTCGGCGCCCGGCCTTCGAGGGCGATCAGCACCTCGGCCGCCACCGCCGACCGGTCGATCAGGTGGAGCACCCGCCGCGCACACCGCTCGAAGTGGCCGCTCCAAAACGGCGTCGCCACGATCACCGTGACATCGACCGGGCGGACGGCCGCCGAGACCGGGGGGCCGCCGTCGCCAGCCACCGCGACATCGCGGAGGCCTGAAGGGGACGGCGAGGCAGCGACGGCCGTGTCATCCATGGCCACATCATCCGCTGGACGGGTCGGGGGCGAACAAGGGCGAACAAGGGGCGGAAACGGCTCCAGACCGTTGTCCGACTGTACCGCCGGAGGAAGAAAAGTCCACGAAAAAACATTTCGTCTGACTCCACGGGCGATCGGGAGCGGCCCCGTTCGTCACATCCCCTGCGTCGATTCCCGTGACATGGCGATGCGACCGCCGCACGGGCCGCGGGTCAGCGATCCCTCGACTGGAGGGGGAAGTCGAGGCGGTTCACGCCCGCCACGACCGTGGCCTCCAGTTCGGTGCGGACGTGGTAACGAGGGGGCAGGCGTTCCGGCCCGCGTCGATCCTCCGACGCGGTCGTGATCCTGACGACGTGGCGATCGACGTTCGCACCCCGGAGTTCCCGGAGATAGCTGAGTTCGTAGCGGCCGGCGGCGTCGGTGCAGCCGCGGGACGTACGCCCGGGGCCCAGCGGTGTGAACAGGACCGTCGCGTCGGGCAGCGGAACGCCGTCGAGCGTGACCACGCCGCTGACGATCCCGAGGGGAGGGCTGCCGGCCCGGCCGCAGCCCGCGACCAGGCAGGCCGCCAAAACCGCCGCGGCATGGCCGAGCAGGCTGGGCCGGCCGTCATGCTGCCTGCTGGACATGGTCCGCGGCTCCTCGTGCCATCGTTCTCGTGGCATCAGGGGATGGCGGCGGCCGCGCCGACCACCACCCCATCCCGCAGCGATCCCAGGAGAGGAAACAGGGCGTTGTTGTCCCTGGCGTCGATGAACTCGCTGAACCAGCGCACCGTGCCGTCGGCCATGGCGAAGAAGCTGCCGCCGGCATGGTCGCTGCCGGGCGACTCGAAGAACAGGTTGTTCATGCCACCGGGATTCGAGTGACCGGGATCGGTGGCCGTGACGAACAGCGTGGCCACGCCGCCCACCGCCCAGCCGTCCTGGCTCGTGCGGTTGGTCGTGTCGGCGGCACGGCTCGCCCCCGCGATCGGTCGCAGCCGCTGCAGTTCCCCGAGCATGATCGTGCCGGACAGACCGTCCGTGGCCGCCGCCAGCGGCCGGGGAGCGTTGGCCAGGAACAGGCCGTCGCGATGGCCCCTCGATCCCACGACGGGCGTGTCGAGATCGGTGAAGCGGTGGTCGTCCGCCGTGTCGTTCATGAAGCCATCGCCGCGGCCGAAGCAGCCGCCGTAGTCGGTGCCGCCCCCGCGCCAGCCGCTGCCGAGGAGGCTCTTGTGGTCGTCGCGGTCGATGCGGATGCCGCCGCGTCGGGAGGGGCAATACAGGCCGGCGATGTCGGTCTGGGCGACGGCCCCGTTCCCCAGCACGTTCGTCCGGCGGTCCCAGCGGTCGGCGAGGGACTGCTGCTCGAGATGGGGGAGCACGGCCACGATCCAGCTCGAGCCGTGCCGGGTGCCGGGGGTGAACGACGTGAGCCGGGCCTCCGCCCAGGGGTTCCAGCAGCCGGAGCACGTCGCCGGAGACACGGCCTCGCTCACCACCGCCGCGGCGGGCAGCACCCGCCGGGCCGACTCGTGGTGGAGCAGCGCCGTCGCGAGCTGCCGGAGGTTGTGCTGGCAGGTCACGCGACGGGCCGCTTCCCGGCCGGCCTGCGCCGCGGGCAGCAGCAGCCCGACGAGCACCGCGACGATCGCGATGACGACGAGCAGTTCGACGAGGCTGATGCCGCGGGGTCGCGCGGCCGCGGGCCGACCATGACGGATGTCGATCGGCCGCGTCCCCGGTCGATCCCGGCGTGTTTCACCCACGGCGATGGAGTACCCCGCGACGAGTGGTCCCTGGAGACGCCGGCACCGGGGGTGACCGGCAGCTGAGGCCATCGGTCCGGCGGCGGCATCCGCGTTGTATGGGGTGGTGAGATCCCTCGCAAGAGGGTGTCGTGCGGTGCGGCCAGCACGCCGGAAAAGCGGGCCGGAAAAGAAAAGGACCCGTGGTGATGACACCACGGGTCCGGTAGCGGCTCTAGAAGTGTGGGTCTTTGGGGGGGGGAACAGCCGCTGAAGAGATCGGTCGGTGTTTTGTCGGGGCGGAATCACCCGCCACAAGAACCATACCCCACGGTATCCGGCGTGTCGAATCCAGTCGCTCGTTTTTTTGTCGGAACGGTCCGGCCGGGCCCGAATCGGGGCGTTTTTTCGCCCGTTTGCCTGCCGATTGGAGTTTTTTCAGGTTTTCCGGGCCGCCGCGGGCCGACACTTCTCCGGCCCGAGACCGGTTCGCTACGCTACCGTTCGCGGCGACCGTCCGGCGTCTGGCGTCGCCTGCCGACCTTGGGCATTTCCCCGGTCGTCCTCCCCGCCGGGGCAGCCGCGGCCCCGGCCAGCCCTCCGAAACACGCACTTTGAAACAGGTGTCTTCCATGGCAGCCACGCTCGTCGATCCGTTCGCAGCCCGCGGCACGTTCGAGACGGGATCCGGTCCGGCCACGATCTACCGGCTGCGTGCGCTCGACGACGCGGGAGTGACCGACACCTCGCGGCTGCCCTATTCCATCCGCATGGTGCTCGAGGCCCTGTTGCGGACCTGTGACGGCTACGAGGTGACCGAGGCCGACATCCGCAGCCTCGCCACCTGGCACGCGGCCAAGCCCGCCGAGACCGAGATTCCGTTCAAGCCGGCGAGGGTGGTGCTGCAGGACTTCACGGGCGTTCCCTGCGTGGTCGATCTGGCGGCGATGCGGGCGGCCATGAAGCGGCTCGGCGGCGATCCCCGGAAGATCAATCCGCTCGTGCCGGTCGATCTCGTCATCGACCATTCCGTGCAGGTGGACTTTTTCGGCGCGGCCGATTCGCTCGCCAGGAACGTCGACATCGAATTCGAGCGCAACGCCGAGCGCTACGCGTTCCTGCGCTGGGGCCAGCAGGCCTTCCAGAACTTCCGGGTCGTGCCGCCGGCGATCGGCATCGTCCATCAGGTGAACCTCGAGTACCTGGCCGGCTGCGTCTTCCTCCGCGACGATCCCGCCGCGGGGAAGGGAGGCCTCAAGGTGGCGGTGCCCGACACGCTCGTCGGCACCGACAGCCACACGACCATGATCAACGGCCTCGGCGTGGTGGGCTGGGGCGTGGGCGGCATCGAAGCCGAGGCGGTGATGCTCGGCCAGGCGCTGTCGCTGCTGCTGCCCGAAGTGGTGGGCTTCGAGTTCACCGGCCGCCTGCCGGCGGGGGCCACCGCCACCGACCTCGTGCTCACCGTCACGGAGATATTGCGAAAGGAGGGCGTGGTCGGGAAGTTCGTGGAGTTTTTCGGCGGCGGCCTCGACGGCATGTCGCTGGCCGACCGGGCCACGATCGCCAACATGGCCCCCGAGTACGGCGCCACGATGGGCTTCTTCCCGGTGGACGACGAGACGCTCCGCTACCTGCGGCTCACGGGCCGTCCGGCGGAGCAGGTGGCGCTCGTGGAACGCTACATGAAGGAGCAGGGGCTCTTCCGCACGGCGTCGGCCCGGGTGCCGGAGTTCACCAAGCGGCTGGCCCTCGACCTCGGCAGCGTCGTGCCGAGCCTCGCCGGCCCCAAGCGGCCGCAGGACCGCGTCCCCCTGCAGAACGTGAAGCGGACGTTCGCCGAGTCGCTCACCGCCCCCACCGCCAAGCGAGGCTTCGCCCTCGAGGGAGCGGCCCTCGAGCGGACGGGCACCGTGCAGGACGACGGTCATTCCGCGACCATCCGCCACGGGGCCGTCGTGATCGCCGCCATCACCAGCTGCACCAACACGAGCAATCCGAGCGTGATGGTGGCGGCGGGGCTCGTGGCCAGGAAGGCCGTGGCGAAGGGATTGTCCACGAAGCCCTGGGTGAAGACGAGCCTCGCCCCCGGATCCCGCGTGGTGACCGACTACCTCGAGCGTTCCGGCCTCGACAAGGACCTCGACACCCTCGGCTTCGAGACGGTCGGCTACGGCTGCACCACCTGCATCGGCAACTCGGGTCCGCTGCCGGATGCCGTGGCCAAGGCCGTGACGGAGGGGGATCTGGTGGCCGCGGCCGTGCTCTCGGGCAACCGCAACTTCGAGGGCCGCGTGAACCCGCTCGTGAAGGCCAACTGGCTGGCCAGCCCGCCGCTGGTGGTGGCCTACGCGCTGGCCGGCACCACGGACATCGACCTGGAACACGAGCCGATCGGCACCGGCCACGACGGGACACCGGTGTTCCTCCGCGACATCTGGCCGACGGCCGACGAGGTCCGCCGGACGGTCGAGGCATGCGTGCTGCCGACGCAGTTTCAAAGCCGTTACGGCAACGTCTGGAACTCCAACGAACGCTGGAACGCCGTGCCGACGTCGCACGGCGAACTGTACGAATGGAACGCCGACAGCACCTACGTGCAGGAGCCGCCGTTCCTGGCCGAACTCACGCGTGATCCGGTGCCGCCGCAGAGCGTCCGCGGGGCCCGCGTGCTCCTGGCGCTCGGCGACAGCGTGACCACCGACCACATCTCGCCGGCCGGCAGCATCGCCAAGACGAGCCCGGCCGGCCACTACCTGGTCGAGCACGGCGTCCCTCCCGCCGACTTCAACAGCTACGGGGCCCGGCGCGGCAACGACCGCGTGATGACCCGCGGCACGTTCGCCAACATCCGCATCCGCAACCTGCTCGTGCCGGGCACGGAGGGTGGCGTGACACGTCTGCTGCCGGGCACGGAGGTGATGCCGGTGTACGACGCCGCGGTGAAGTACAAGGCGGCGGGCACGCCGCTGGTGGTGCTCGCCGGGGCGGAGTACGGCACGGGCAGCTCCCGAGACTGGGCGGCGAAGGGAACGATGCTCCTGGGGGTGCGAGCGGTGCTGGCCACCAGCTTCGAGCGGATCCATCGATCGAACCTGGTCGGCATGGGCGTGCTGCCCTTGGTGCTGCCGGAGCCGTGGCAGCAGCTCGGCCTCACGGGCGAGGAGACCTTCGACATCCCGTTCGAGGCCCTCGTCCCGCGGGCGACGGTGGTCGTGAAGGCCACGCGGCCCGACGGCAGCGTGCGGGAGATCCCCTGCATGGTCCGGATCGACACGCCAGTGGAACTCGACCAGTTCCGCTCCGGCGGCATCCTGCCGTTCGTGCTCCGCAAGCTGCTGACGGTCTGAGCGGGGCGCCCGGGACGGTCGCCGGATCGCGGCCTCCATCTCGGCGCAGCCCGCAGAGTCGCGAGTTGCTTCGCGCTCCCTCCATGGTCGCTTATACTGCCGCTTCGGCTGCCTGTGTGCGGCCAGACCGTGGATCGTGCCGCCCGGAATCGCGCGGCACGCGTTGTCGCTCTCGCGTTGACTCGCATGGAGGGGAGCATTCGATGGGAGGTGGCAGCATGGGCACGTTGACCGGCGTGGCGCCCGAATACGGCGAGCGGCTCTCGGGGGATCGGAACGGGCCGCGGGCATGCTCCCGCGAGGCCATCGAACGGGTGGTGTTCGAGGAGGTGGCCCGCGTGAGCCCATCCGCCACCCTGCGCACCCTTCTGCCCGAGACGTCGCTGGCGGGGTGCGGCATCGATACCGCCCGGTTTCTCGACGTGGTCACCCGCATCGAGGGCCGCTACCAGATGCGGTTTCGCGACGACTGGCTCCACGGCATCCGCACCTGTGCCGACCTGATCGACTGCATCGCCTTGCGGATGTTCGACGAGGTGGACAGGTCGTTGGCGGCCGGCGGCCGGCCTCGACGGCCGGCCGGTCAGAGGGCCGGCGGGCAGGCCGCCGACGCGCGGTCTGCCGCGGCGGCGGCGTCGGCCGCTGCCTCGCGGGCCGCGTTCCCCGAGTGCACCGCGCTCGAGGAGCGGCTGGCTGGACTGGAGGCCGCCGGGCTCGACAACCCCTTCCTGCGGGCCAACGAACTGGTGCGCGGCCGTTCGGCCCGGGTCGGCGGCCGGGAAGTCGTCAGCTTCACGAGCTTCGACTACCTCGGACTGGCCGGCCATCCCGACGTGACGCGGGCGGCGAAGGAGGCGATCGACCGGTTCGGGTGCAGCGCCTCGGCGAGCCGGATGGTCGGCGGCAACAACACGATCCTCGATCAGCTCGACGTCGAACTCGCCCGGTTCCTCGGCGCCGAACGGGCCGTGGTGTTTCCCTGTGGCTACGGCACGAACGCGTCGGTGTTCAACCACCTGTTCGGCACCGGCGACCTCATCCTCTACGACGAACTGGCCCACAACAGCATCATGCAGGGCGCCGCGGCCTCGAAGGCCGGCAAGCGGTCGTTCCGCCACAACGACTACGCCCAGCTCGACGGCCTGCTCCGCGACCTGCGTTCACAGTACAAGCGGGTCGTGGTGGCGATCGAGGGCGTCTACAGCATGGACGGCGACTATCCCGACCTGCCGCGGTTCATCGAGGTGAAGCGACGGCACGACGCGCTGCTGTACGTGGACGAGGCCCACTCGCTGGGCACCATGGGGCCGGAGGGACGCGGCATCTGCGAGTTCTATGGCGTCGATCCCGCCGAGGGCGACCTGTGGATGGGCACGATCAGCAAGGCACTCGGCGCCGGGGGCGGCTACCTCGCCGGTGGCGAGCGGTTGATCCGCTACCTCGGCTACACCACGCCCGCGTTCGTGTTCTCCACCGCCTGCTCGCCGCCGAACGCCGCGGCCGCCCTGGAGGGGCTGCGGGTCATCCAGCGGGAGCCCTGGCGGGTGACGCGGCTGCGCGAGCGGTCGGAACTGTTTCTGAAGCTCGCGGCCGACTGCGATCTCGACACCGGGTGCAGCGGCGACACGCCCGTGATCCCCGTCATCGTCGGCAGTTCGACGCGGGCGATCCTCGTCTCGCAGATGCTCCTCGAGCGGGGGATCAACGCCCGGCCGATCCTCTACCCCGCCGTCCGGGAGTCGGCCGCCCGGGTGCGGTTCTTCATCACCTCGGAGCACAGCGAGGAGCAGATCGTGCAGGCCGTCGAGGCGGTCGCCGAGGTGATGGCGGCGACCGACGCCTAGCCGGCGGAACCGCTCGAAGGGGCGTCGGCAGGGCGCCGGCGGACGCGAAACCCGTCGCCCGGCTGACGCCGGGGGCTTCTCTCCACGCGGACCGCATGGAAGCCCGGAGCGTCAGCGACGGGATGTGCCGACACCCTCGCCCCGCGCGGCCGGCGCGTGCCGCGGTCGTATGGAAGCCCGGAGCGTCAGCGACGGGATCAGCCCCGTCAGCCCGCCAGCTTGCCGGCCGGCGGATGACCGGCGGCCATGACGGGCCAGGCGAGCGGTTCACTGCCGAAAATCCCATCGTGCCGCGTGGCGGGCCGCCGCCTGACGAAGGCGTCGGTCACGACCAGGAGCGCAGGCAGGAACACCAGTTCCGCGACCGTGGCCGCGGCGACCGCGGCGCAGGCGAGCATGCCGAACCCGGCCAGGGCCGGCACCGAACTCACCGTCACGGCGGCGAAACCGACCGCCAGCACGGTGCCCCCGAGCACGACGGCGTTGCCCGTCTCCGCGACGGCCCGACGCACGGCGCTGGCGATCGACAGGCCGTCGCGACGCTGCCGCTTCAGGGCCGACAGCACGTGCACCGTGTCGTCCACGGCCAGGCCGAGGCAGACGTTGAACACGATCACCGTGGCGGGATCGAGCGACCGGCCCGTCGCCACGAGGACGCTGGCGATGACCGCCAGCGGGAACACGTTGGGCACGAGGCTCACGATGCCGGCCAACGGGGAACGGAAGGCGACCGCGAGAATGCCGCCGATGACGGCCACCTCCAGGAGCAGGCTGGAGCCGAGGTCCCGGATGAGTTGCCGGATGTTGCGGGCCGAGACGACCGACATGCCGGCGAGTTCGAAGCTCCAGCCGGGGCGATCAGCCGCGAGGGCCGCCAGGCCCGTGTCCACGCGGTCGTAGACGCCCTCGAGCGCCCGGGACCCGAGGTCGCCGACGCGGGCCCGCACGATCGCCACGCGGTGCTCGTCGTCGACGAGGTCGCGGAAGTCGTCGGGCTCCAGCCTCTGCCGGCCCCGCTGCGGGAGCGTGTCGGCGACCGTGGCCAACGAGATCGATCGCGTGATCCCGCCGGACCGGTCGAGCACGGCGTGCACCTCGCCGAGCGCCTCGAGCACCGGCGGGTCGAGCCAGCCCGTTCCCTCCGGCCAGCGCACGAGCACGTCGACCCCCATCACGCCGCCGAACTCGCGATCGACGCGTGCCAGGGTGCGCGACGCTTCGGCACCTCGCGGCAGGCTGTCCACCACGCGGTTGTCGGCGTCGAGGCGGGCGGCGACGACCCCCAGCAGAAGCGTGGCGCCGCAGCCGACCGCGGCGATCGGCCAGGCATGCCGCACGGAGAAGGCCGTCAGCCCGCTCGCGAGGCGGGCCGCCAGCCGTGACGATCGCCCCAGCCGCGGGCCGCTGAACACCGGCGCCGAGGCGAGCAGCGGCGTGAGCAGGGTCACGGCCAGGAAGCTCGCCACCGCCCCCGCGGCCGCGGCCAGGCCGAAGTTGCGGACGGCGTCGATCCGGGCCGCCGCCAGCGAGGCGAAGCCGATCGCCGTCACCAGGCTCGTGAGGCCGCAGGCCAGGCCCACCCGCCGGATCGCTCCGGTCGATGCGACCGCGCCCGCCACGCCACGGCGTGCGCTGCGTCGCATGTCCTCGATGAAGTGGATCGAGTCGCAGGTGCCCACGACGAGTGCCAGCGACGGCACGACGCTGGTGAGCAGGTTGACCGGCACTCCGCACAGCCCGAGGATGCCCATCGCCCACACCGCACCCACGAACGGCGGCAGGCTGGCGACCAGCGTCGACCGCAGGCTGCGGGCCACGGCCGCCGAGAGCACCACGGCGAGGCCGAGGCCGAGGGCGTTGAAGACCAGCATGTCTCGGCGCAGGGCCCGCGCGGCCTGCAGCCGCAGCGGCGGCAGGCCGGTGAGGTCCACCTGCAGCACGCCCTGCGCCCGCGTGTCGGCGAGCAGCGCCTCGATCCGAGACACCGCCTCGTCGAGCCGCGGGGGCCTGTCGGCGGCCGCCGACAGGCGGGCGACGACGAGGCCCGCGGAGGCATCGTCGGAGAGCAGGTGTCCGGCGATCAGCGGATGGCCGAGGGCGCGGGCCTTGGCCGCCTCGCCGTCGGTCGGGCTCAGCGGTCCCTCGACGTGCGGGATCACGGGCAGCACCGCGCCGGCGACCCCGCGGCGGCGGACGTCGTACATCGACCGCACCTGGTCGACGCCTTCGAGGGCGGCCAGCCGTGTCGCCAAGTCCCGCAGTGCCGCCAGCGGACGGCCGTCGAAGAGATCGCCGGTGCGGGCCGAGGCCCGCACGATGCAGTCGCGGTCGGGCGCTCCGAACCGCTCCGCCACCTCGTCGACCAGCCGGAAGTCGGCGTCGGCATCGCGGAGCAAAGACCGCAGGTCGTCGTCGAGCCGGAGCCGGGAGAGACCGTAGACCGCCAGCAGCGTCAGGCCGGCGACGGCGGCGACGGCGAAGGGTCGCCAGCGGGACGGGTGAGGAGGTGCAGTTCCTCGGGGTCGACGATCCAGCCCCGGCAGTCGGGCACTCCGCAGCGGCAGGGGATCGCCGCGTCCGCCGGCCAGCAGTAGTCGATCAGCAGTTCCTCGCCCGCGTTGATCGGGCGGATCGTTTGCAGCCACAGCCGGTCTTCCTGAAGGCTCCCGTCCTCGTCGAACCAATAGAAAAGTTCGCAGTTGGGATCGCAACTGTGATTGAGGAATCGTAGGGGAGCGGCCGGTTCCAGCACCATTCCGCTGGGCAACTCCATGCAGTAGCTCGGGTCCTCCGGTTCGACCGGCAGGATCTGGCCGTGGATTTCACCCAGCACCAGGCCCGCCTTGAGCTTCTTACGGGCGAACACGCCCCGCCCGACGTGCGTCTCGTCCACCCGGACGAACTGCGTGAGCCGGTCGTCCGCGGTGCGGCGCGACGCTCGCGCCGCACGGCCCGCGGGAGTCGCCGGACCGGCGGCAGGGGCGTCGGCGGCGGGCGCCGCGGCCGGGGACGGCCGTGTATCCTGACGGCGGGTCATGTCTCTCGTTCGGATGGGCCACGTGCGCAGGTCGATGATCGAGACCGAAACTCTAGCGACGACGGCGCCGCACCGTCAACGGGCGTCGCCCGGCGGGGGCCCGCCGCGCAGGCTGCTTCTCCGGCTCGCGCTGCTGGCGGCGGGAGTCGCCGGATCCGTGACGCGGGCCGACGAGGCGGCGACCGCGCGGCCGCCGTGCCCGCTGCGGATCGCATGCTTCAACGTGGAGAACCTGGCGGCACCGGGCGAACGCACCACGCTGACCCGTTTCCGCTTCGAACCCGCCCGCCGTCGCCATCTGGAGCACGTCGCCGCGGTCATCGAGACGCTCGCTCCGGACGTGCTGGTGATGCCGGAGGTCGTGTCCCGCGACGGCGTGGACGCCGTCGTGGAACTGCTCCATGCCAAGGGGCTCGCCGCGTATCGTGGCTACCACGTCGACGGCCGCGACCGGTTTTCCGGATTCGACGTGGCCGTCGTGGCGAGGATCGAGCCGGACGAGGTCGAGGGGCGGCCGATCCACCTGTTCGTGCCGCAGGCGGGCGGCCGCGGCACGCGACGGCCGCGCAGCGGCAGCGACGCCGTTCCTGCCGACGGACCGGCCGCGGGTGCCGACGGCTGGATGCGGCGCGGCTACAGCCACGTCGACGCCCGCGGAGTGACGCAACGCGAGGAGGCCGTGCTCCAGCGGCACGCCGTCGTGTATTTCACCGTCTGCGGCCGGAAGATCGGTCTGCTGGGGCTGCACCTCAAGAGCAATCCGACCGATGCCGCCAGCAACGCGCAGCGCACCGCGGAGACGGCGATCGCACGGGAGATCGTGCGGCGGCAGATCGTCGCCCGCGGCTACACCCCGATCGTGCTCGGCGACGTCAACGACTACGACCCGGACGTGCCGATGGCCGACGCCACCCGCCGGACGCGGACCACGGTGCTGCACGACCTCAAGGACTTCGACGAGGCCGTCGCGGGCGACGAGTTGGTCAATGCGGCCCGATTCATCCCGCGGGTGGCCGATCGGTACACGTCGCACTGGGACTTCAACGAGAACGGGGCGGCGGACCGCGACGACGTGTTCACGATGATCGACCACGTGCTCGTGCACCGCGATCTCGTGCCGGCGATCACGCGGGTGCACGTGTGCCACGCGATCGGCCTCGACATCTCCGATCATTTCCCGGTGGTCGTCGACTTCGACCTCGGGCGTGTGGCGGAGTGACGTCGGCCCGACGCTCCTGGCGTGCTCGCGGCGGCCGCGCGGTGCGGCGCCGGCGATACAAGCCCCCGGCGTGAGCCGGGGGACGAGCGTGTGGCGGTGGGGCTCGTCCCGTCGCTGACGCTCCGGGCTTTTCTATGCGGGCTTATGAAAGCGGCGCGGTGCGGCGCCGGCGATACAAGCCCCCGGCGCGACGGGCGGGAAGGCGGACCTCTCCCGCGTCAGGCCCGCAGGTCGGCCCGCACCCGTTCGAGCAGCCGCTTCGTGGCCAGGATGCCCTCCGGTTCCGGCAGCGCGTTGCCCTCGTATTCGATGCCCACCCACCCCCGGTAGCCGGCGTCGATCACGAGCTTGAGCATCCGGCGGTAATCGGTCCGCACCTCGTTGCCGTCGGCGTCGAACTCATGGCTCTTGGCACTGACGCCCTTGGCGAAGGGGAGCAGTTCCTCCACGCCGCGGTAGCGGTCGTAGTCGTGGAAGTTGCCGAAGTCGGGCAGCGTGCCGCAGTTCGGCAGGTTGACGAGCTTCATCACGCCCGCCAGCCATTCGCCGTTGCTGCTCAGGCCGCCATGGTTCTCGACGATCACCGCCATCTCCATCTGCGCGGCGTACGACGCCAGCCGGGAGAGCCCGTCCGCCGTGAGCTTCTGCTGCTCCTCGGCCGATCCCTTGCTCGCCGCGTTCACCCGGATCGCGTGGCAGCCGAGCCGCTTGCCCGCCTCGACCCAGGGAAAGTGGTTCTCGATCGCCTTGGTACGGGCCGCCGCGTCGGGATCGCCGAGGCTGCCGAGCCCGTCGCACATGATCAGCACGTTACGGACGCCCTCGTCCTCCGCCCGCTTGGCGAGTTCCGCGAGGTAGGCCGCGTCCTTGGCCTTGTCCTTGAAGAATTGGTTGACGTACTCGACGGCGTCGATGCCGTACTGCCGCTTGGCCGTGCGGGGGAAATCGAGGTTGTCGAGCTTGCCGGCGAAGAGCGTGCGATGCAGCGACCACTCGGCGAGCGAGATGCGGAACAGCGGGGCCTGCCCGGCCGCGCAGGCCGACGGCTGCCGGGCGCCGGCCACGCCGCAGGCGGCCACGGCCGCCGCGAGGATGTCGCGGCGGCGCAGGGGGGCGGAGCGACGGCGGGACGCTGCTGAGACGGTCATGAAAGCACCTCGCCCGGAAGCGTACCAGACGCCGGTCGCCCCGCCCACGACGCCGGGTCAGCGGGCGGCCTCGTCCTGCAGGTACTCGCGGGGACGGTAGGTGAAAAGCAGCGGCACCAGGAGCAGTGTGGCCACCGCCATGCAGCCGCAGAAGAACCAGTAGTACGCGGCCCCGGCCAGCCGGGCGGTGCCGGCGGCGTCCTGGGCCCAGGCGTTGACCAGGGCCGTGAACAGGTTGCCCAGCGAGATGCTCAGCAGGTACAGGCTCATGACGAGCGATTTCATCTGCGGCGGCGCCTGCGTGTAGCTGAATTCGAGGCAGGTGATCGACACGAGGATTTCCGCCGCGGTGATCACGACGTAGGCCAGCAGTTGCCAGCCGACGGAAGGCCAGCGGGCGGCGAGCCGCGTGCCGTCCCGGCGCACCACGATGCCGGCGCCGACCAGCGGCTCGACGGGGATGGCGTCGCCGGCCGTGCGGACCGCGTCGGCCGCCGCGTTGAGGCCGGCGGTCCGCATGACGGCCTCCGTGGCGGCGGGATCGACGTCCCCCCCGGCGGCCAGCGGCGTCACCAGGCCCCTGAATCGGTCCGCCTCCGCGTCGATCAGCCGCTGGGCGTGGGCGGTGATGGCGAAGGCGACGACGGTGAGCAGGAAGCCGCAGAGGATTTTTCGCAGCGGGGTGAGGGTGACCAGCCGCGCGGCGGCCGGATAGACCACGAGGCTGAACAGCGGGATGAACAGGAGCACCAGCAGCGGATTGACGGCCTGGATCTGGCTCTCGAGCCATTCCACGCCCAGGAAGCGGCGGTCCATCTGCTGCGCCTGCTGCACCCAGGCGCCGCCCGACTGGTCGTACAGCGACCAGAACACGGCCACGAGCAGGTAGAGCGGCACGAGCTTGAGGATCGCCGCCAGCCCCTCGGGGCCGAAGGTCTCCGCGAAGTATCGGCCGCCGCGCGGCGGCACGTGGATGAACCGGTGCCGCCCCAACCAGAAGACCAGGGTCGCGACCGCCATGAGGATGCCGGGCACGCCGAAGGCCCATCCCGGGCCGTGATGCTTGAGGAGCCACGGCGTGAGGAGCGTCGAGAAGAACGAGCCGAGGTTGATCGCGAAGTAGAACCAGCCGAACACCCGTTCGAGCAGGTGCCTGTTCGAGTGGCCGAACTGATCGCCCACGTGGGCCGACACGCAGGGCTTGATGCCCCCGGAGCCGATGGCCACGAGCGCCAGGCCGGCGAGCAGCCATCCTCGCGGCGACAGGGTGGCGGCCAGCAGCGGCTGCGGCATGTCCATCAGCGCCAGGCACAGATGTCCGAGGCAGTACACGACCGAAAGCACGAGGATGGTGAGGTACTTGCCGAGGAAGGCGTCGGCCACGATGCCGCCGAGGATCGGGAAGAAGTAGGCGCTGGCCACGAACAGGTGCATCCACTCCCGCGACTCGGGCTCGGTCATGAAGTCCGGCCCGCCCGCCGTCGCATGGAGGAACTGCGTCATGAACACGACGAGGATCGTCTTCATGCCGTAGAACGAGAAGCGTTCGGCCGCCTCGTTGCCCACGATGTAGGGGATGCCCGGGGGCATGCCGGTGGTGCCGGATGGCTGGGTGGCGAAACCGTGCCGTGGCGGGCGGGTGGCGTGCATGGCGGTCGCTGAATGTGGCACACTGACGCCGGCGGCTGCAAATCCGAGCGCCGCCGGACACGCCCGGGAACCGCCATGTCGACGCACCGCACGACGCCCGTTCCCGCCGCGCCATCGGGACCGTCCGCGGCCGGCGCACGGGCGCTGCTCGTCGTCACCATCGACCGGTTGCCCGCGTGGATGATCGGTGCCTGCGGCGCCACCTGGGTGGCGACGCCCGTCCTCGACACCCTCGCGTCGCGGGGGATCGTGCTCGATCGGCTGATCACGCCGTCGACCGCGGTCGCGGACACGCTTCGCGACCTCATGGCCGGCAGGGCTCCGGAAGGGCCGACGCTCCTCGAGTCGGCCCGCGACGCCGGCCTCCGGCCGCTGTTGGTCACCGACGACGCCGCCATGGCCGCGAGCCTCGCCGTCGCCGGCCCGGCGACGCCGCCGGCCGAGGTGCGCGTGGTCGCGGCCGCGGCGGCGGTGGAGGTCGCGACGGAGGATGCGCAGACGAACGTCGGGAGGCTCGTCGAGGCGACGCGAGCGGCGATCCTGTCGGGGAGCCACCGGCTCGTGTGGTGTCACGTCGGCAGCCTCGGCGTGGCCTGGGACGCCCCGGAGCGGTACCGCGCGCGGTATGTCGATCCCGACGATCCACCGCCCCCCCCGGGGGCGGCCGTTCCGGCGTTCCGCGTGGATGCCGGCACCGATCCCGACCGGGTGGTCGGCTGCCGCCAGGTGTACGCCGGCCAGATCTCGCTGCTCGACGGCCAGCTCGGCCGCCTCTTCGAGGCCGTGCAGGGGCCCGCAGCCGCGGGACGCTGGAGCGTGGCGGTCGTCGGCGTTCGCGGCCTGCCGCTGGGCCTGCATGGCCAGGTCGGCAGCGGTGGCCCGCAGCTACCCTACGGAGAACTGGTGCACGTGCCGGCGATCGTCGCCGATGCCGACGGCAGGATGGCGGGCCAGCGGTTCGGCGGCCTGGTCACGCCCGCCGACGTGGGCGCCCTGCTGCCGGACCTCGTGTGGCAAGGCTCGTCCGGCGAGGCGGCCGGGGCCGACGGCCTCGATCCGGCTCGACCATGGCGGGGAGCGAGCCTGGCCGGCCTGTTCGTGGACTGGTCCGCGCCCGTGCGGGACCGGGTCGTCGTCACGAGCCCCGACGGGGTCGCCATCGTGACGCCGTGCTGGCACGCGGTGCTGCCCGGCGGTGATGCGGCCGCCGAAGGCTCCGCAGCCCCGGGCGTTCGCCTGTTCGCCAAGCCCGACGATTACTTCGAACAGTCCGACGTCGGCGACAGGAGCCGGGAGGTCGCCGAGTGCCTCGCCGGCGTGGCGCGGCGGGCGACGGGTGTCGATCCCCACCAGGCCTGGCTGGTGCCGATCCCCCCACCAGCGTGATCGGGCAGGGACTGGCCCTGATGCGGGGGGCAGCGCCACCCGCCCACGCGTCGCCGCGTACGAGCCCGGGGAAACGGACACTCCATCGGCGTTTTGGGCCGAAAAAACAGGCTTGGTCGTGGCTCGGCGGGCCCGCTACGATCCCCGGATGGTGCGGTCGCCGCCACAATCCGTCCCGTCCTTCGTCTCCCGTGGGGCGGTCCGCGGCCTGTTCGTCGGCGCGACGGCGGCGGTGCTGTGCTGGTCCGGCATGATGGCGTGGGCGGGGCAGCAGCCCGCGTCGGCCCCCCGGCCCGTGAGCGTCCGCGTCGCGTGGGGCGGAGGGAAGGCCCGGGCATGGTCGGGCGAGATCCGCCTCCTGACGGCCGGCGGCGAGCCGGTCGTCGCCGACGACGTCGGCTGGCAGACGCTCTGTGATGCCCCCGATGCGGCCGCCACGGCGCATGCGCGCGGCGGGACGATCTTCATCCACGAGCCGAGCCGAAGGGGCGGTGACGGCGTCGAGATCGAACTCGTCCGCTGGCGGGATCGGCGGGTCGCGGTGCGGCTGTGGCCCGACGGCGACCAGCGACTGGCCACCAGCTTCGAAGCCACGGTCGAGGATCTGCTCCTGGAACCGCGGCAGCAGGGTCTCGATCGAGACGGGAACCGGCTGACGCTGAAGGCCGCGCCCGGCGACGGCCTGCGGGTGGCGTTCGTCGCTGCGGCCGGGCCACCGGGGGAAGACCATCCGGCCACCGCCGTGTTCCAGCCCGGGCAGGTGGTCCGGGTGACGGTCGATCCGCTCTTGCCGAAGCGGTCATCCGTGGTCGGCAGCGTGGAACTGCGGCTGCGGCTGCGGGCCGCGCCCGACGCCGACCCGCTCGCCGCGCAGACGTTGACGCTGGCCGAGGCACCGGCCGAGGAGGGCGTCTTGGAGCCGCGGTTGCAGCGGTACGAGCGGGTGTCGGCCGACCTCGTCCTGCCCGATCACGAGGGCGTCTTCGAGATCGACATGGAGGCCGTGGAACGCGGGGGGCTCCGCTGGTCGCGGCCGCTGGCGACGCGAACCGTCCAGCTGGTGGCCGTGTCCGACACGCCCGTGGCCCCGCCGCTGGACGCAGGTGACGGCTGGAAGGTGATCCACGAGGTCGATCCCGGCAGCCCGCGGCTGCACGAGCGGCTGCGGCGGCTGCCCGCCGCCGGGATGGCCCACGTGCCCATGCCGGCCTTGCCGATGCCGTCGATGTCGCTGCCGGACATCGGCATGCCGAACGTGCCCCTTCCGAACGTGCCGTTGCCGAACGTACCCATGCCCAACGTGCCGCTGCCGAAGATCCCCTCGGTGTCGGCGGTGTCGGCCATGGTCCCCCGGCTCGGCGGTCTGCTGGCCACGGGGCACTCGACGGTCGAGGCGCACCCGCTCGGGCCGATGCTGCGGCTGCCGCCGGCCCGCTCGCCCGACGAGCCCTCGTGGGAAGGGATCGTGATCGCCAGCGCGCAGCCGGGGCTGCCACACCTCGTCGAGGTGGAGTATCCGCTCGACCAGAAGGCGGTGGTGGGCGTGACGGTGCTGGAGGCCGATGCGGGGGGCAAGATGGTCGAGCCCCGTGCCGGCAGCGGCTTCGACGTGCAGCCCGCGGCCCCCGGCCTCGCGGGTACGGTGCCGACGACGCTCGGCCGGCACGCCTTCGTGTTCTGGCCGACCACGCGGCATCCGCTGCTGGTCGTCGCCAATCCGTCGCCCGCCGCTGCGGCGGTCTTCGGTCGGGTGCGGGTGTCGGTCGGACCGTCGCGGCCCCCGGCGGCGGTGCGGGCCGCGACCGGACAGCCGCTGACGGCCGCCGGCGGAGGCCGCCGGGTGCACGGCTTTCTGCAGACGCCGGACTTCGCACGGTTCGGGGGGCCGCACCGGGTCGCGCCGGGAGGGCGGCGGCCGATCGCCGACTGGCGGACGTTCCTCTCGGGCGGTTCGCATGCGGCGGAATGGCTCGTCGCCCAGGGGGCGGCCGGCGCGATGGTGGTGGTCTACGGGGAGGGCGCCGCGATCTGGCCTTCCAGGCTGACGCGGAACGCGGCCCGCTGGGACTCCGGCGCCGTCGCCGACGCCGGGCTCGACCCGGTCCGCAAGGACGTGCTCGACATGCTGTGCCGGATCCATGCCCGCGAGCGGCTGCGGCTCGTGCCGGCCGTGTCGTTCGACGCGCCGCTGCCGGCGCTCGAGTCGCTCCTGGCGGAGGGCGGGGCCGCCGCGGTCGGCATCGCCTGCGTCGGCCGCGATGGCCGCGTGAAGGAGGTCGCCGGCGGCGGCTGCTGCCACTACAACGTCCTCGACCCGCGGGTGCAGCAGGCCGTGGAGGATCTCGTGCGCGAACTGGCCGGACGGCTGCGGGGCGCCGCCGCCGTCGATGGCGTCGCGGTGCTCGTGCCGCACGACGGCTGGATGCACCTGCCCGGGACCGCCTGGGGCCTCGACGACGTCACCTTCGCCCGGTTTCTCGCGGAGACCGGCAACGTGGAGCCGGCGTCCGGGGGCGAGCGGTTCGCCCGGCGGGCGGCGCTCGTCGAGGGACCGCTGCGGCCGCAGTGGCTCGCCTGGCGGGCCGACGGCGTGGCCCGGTTTCACGCGCGGCTGGCGGCGGCGTTGGCCGAGCAGGACGGCCGCTTCAGCCTGCACGTCGTGCCGACGACGCTGTTCGCCGCCGGTGAACTCGCCGCCCGGTTCCGTCCGGCCCTGTCCGACGCATCGGCCGACGCCGACGTGCTCCTGGAGATCGGCCTCGACCCCGCCCGGCTGACGGCCGACGCTCGCATCGTCTTCGTGTCGCCGCACGTCCATGCCGCGGCGGACTCGCTGCTCGACCGGTCGGTCATCGACAATGCGAACCGGTCGCTCGCCGTGGCGCGGGGCGTGGCGGCCGCCGCCCGCCGCGGCGTGATCGTCGTGGAGCAGCCACGCGGGCTGGCGGTGGCCGACATCGTGCCGCACGGTCCGTTCGCCGGCGCCGCGGCCGCCCTCGACCGGGTGCCGGTGCATCCGCTCGCCGACGGGATGTCGCGGGCCAGGCCGTTGGCGGAGTCGCTCGTGGCGGCGGATGTCGAGATGGTGTTCGACATGGGACTGCTGCTCGGGCAGGTCGAACCGCAGCACGGCCGCTGCCTGCAGGCGTTCGCCGCACTTCCGGGCGGACCGCTGCAGCTGGCCGACACGCTCGCCGCACCGCTGGTCGTTCGCAGCCGACACGACCGGGGACTTACGGTCGTCAGCGTGGCCAACGCGGGCCCGACGGCCTGCCGGGCGAGCCTGTCCCTCGGTGGCCCGCCCCCGGCCGTGGTGGACGCGGTCGACGGCATGCGGCTCCCTGTGGAGCCCGCCGGCGGCGCGGCGGTGCCACTGCGGCCGTGGGAGGTGCGGACGCTCGTCCTCGAGGGGGCCGTCGCGGTGCAGGCCGCGCGGGCGGAGTACGACGCCGACGTCCGCGAGGCGATCCGCACGCGGCTGGCCGACCTGAACACCCGTCGCGGCGCGCTCGAAACGCCGCGGCCGCTCGACGTGCTCGACAATCCCGGGTTCGAGCTGGCCGGGCCGGGCGGACTCGCGCCGGCGCCGGGCGGTGGCGTCGGCGGATGGGAACTCGTCGAGGCGAGCCGGGGGGCGGTGCAGTTCGTGGCCGGCGTCGATGGGCCCGGAGGCCGCGGCATCGCGTTCTCGTCGGCCAACGGGCTGTCCACGCTGCGCAGCAACCCTTTTCCACCGCCGGCGTCGGGCCGGGTCAGCGTGGCGGTGTGGCTGCGGATCGCGGATGGCGAGCCCCAGCCGCCGCTGCGATTGTCGCTGGAGGGCGTGCAGGACGGCCGCGAGTACTACCGGTTCGCCGCCGTGGGCGGCCTCGCCGGCGGCAAGCCGCTCAGCGGCGGCTGGTCGCAGTTCGTGCTCCAGGTCGACGACCTGCCCACGGATGGACTGCAGTCGCTGCGCGTGCGGTTCGACCTGCTGGGGCCGGGCCGTGTGCAGATCGACGGCGTGCGGGTCTTCGACCTGGCCTTCGACGAAGGACAACGGGTGCAGCTCACGCGCCGTCTGGCGGGCCTCGAACAGCGGCTGGCTGCCGACGATCTCGGGGCCTGCCTGGTGGAACTCGACACGCACTGGCCACGGTTTCTCTCGGCGTTCGTCACGGACGACGTCGTGGCGGCGTCGAGGCCCGACGCGGCCCGCGGCCCGACGACCGGCCCGACGCCGGCACCGGCCGTGGAGCGTTCGGGCAGCGTGTTCGACCGCGTCCGCCGCTGGTGGCAGTAGGCGGCCACGCGGTCCGTTCAGCCCGGCGGCCAGCCCAGCGGCCGGCCGCCCAGCAGATGGACGTGCAGGTGCGGCACGGTCTGGCCGCCGTCGCGGCCGCAGTTGACGACGAGCCGGTAGCCGTCGGCCAGGCCCAGCCTGCCCGCCAGCGTCGCCGCCACGCTCACGAGATGACCGAGGACATCCGCATCGGCCGGCGTCGTCTCCGCCAGGGACGGAATCGGCCGCTTGGGGATGACCAACAGGTGCACGGGGGCCTGGGGGCTCACGTCGTGGAACGCGAGGCAGAGGTCGTCCTCGTGCTCGATCCGGGCCGGGATCTCGCGCCGGATGATGCGGCCGAAGACGGTGTCAGTCGATGCGGTCATCGCCGGCTTCCGGGAGCGATCGGTCCGCACCGCACTCGGCCTGTCGGGCCGCGGCCGTCCGGCGGATGCGCTTGCGCGGCGGCTTCGGCACGGCCCACTCCTTCGTCAGGCACTCGAAGACCTCGGGCGACTCGTAGCGGACGACGTTGCGGCCCTCCGGCATCGGGCCGACCAGCGACCGGAACACCGGTGCGCCCCGCAGGTCGAGGTCGGTGCTGCAGTCGTCGGTGCCGACCTGCAGGTGGGTCTTGAGGATCTGCTCGGGGGAGTCGAAGTCACGGATGATCAGCTCGCCGTCGCTGCCGCGGGTGACGATGCGCCATGTGTCTTTTGCCATGATCGTGAGGCTCCTGACGCGGGATGAACGGCCGGCCAAGGCATTCCAGAACCCGCGTCATGAGAGAGCATCGGCGGCCGGCGACCGCGGCTGAACGACGCTGACAGTCGGTGGTCGTGGCCGGCATCGTGTGGCCTCGCCGGCACGGCATGCCTTTCCCGCACGGCCGTCACAGATGGAACGCCGACGCGGACCGCTTCTCGCCGCGATCCCTTATCGGTGGGGTCGCGGCCTCCGCTGGCCCCGAAGGACAGCGTGTTTCAGCGGCCCATCGCACCGCACCTCCCCTTCACGGGAAGCTCATCGACCGAATGATTGACGGAACAGGAGGTCCCAACTACCGTGCCACACACGGAGCGGCGGTCGCCGCCCGTTCGTTTTCTGCCGGACGCCTCGAGCGGAAGCGGTTTCTGGCGCAATCCGTATCCTCTGACCCTCGGAGTATCGAATGTCCTGTTTTTCGCCCGCCAAGGCGTTTCGTGTTCTGTTGTGTGCCACGGCCGCCGTCTGCCTCAGTGCGACGATGGCCGCCGCGCAGCTCCCCATGAGGATGCAAGGCCCGCTCACCGCCGTCGCAAGTGACGGCGGCACCGGTGCCACGGTCGTGGTGCTGGGGTCCGTGATCCAGGTGCCGGCGACCGCCGTCGTCCACTCTCCCACGGCCCCGCTGACGCTCGCGCAGCTGCTCGATGCCACGCCGCTGCCGGGCCGGACGCAGGC
>Ga0214917_10000237_pt1 | contig 71349 bp, 49 predicted proteins | sample LL_1208_BB_MetaG_FD_177983 | JGI IMG/M metagenome (GOLD analysis project Ga0214917, IMG submission 177983) | Freshwater microbial communities from Lake Lanier, Atlanta, Georgia, United States - LL_1208_BB | ecosystem: Environmental > Aquatic > Freshwater > Lake | place: USA: Georgia | collected... | reverse complement strand
CCCGCAGCCACCGGCCCCGCCTGCTCCACCATTTACAAACGCAGCCCCCCCGGTACTTTGGGGATAGTTGCAGCCGTTGGCCGTTCCGCCGCCGGTTTGAGTTCCGCCGCCGCCGCCGCCGCCGGTTCCGTTTTGGGTGCATGTGGCGCCCAGGCCTCCAGCCCCGTTGCTTCCGCCTGTGCCGGGCGTTCCACAAGATCCTGCTGTGCCCGAACAGCCACTGCCTCCACAAGCACCTCCATTTACGGTTGAGGGTTGGTTGTTGTTTCCATAGCCTTTACCACCGCCCCCGCCGGCCACCAGCAAAGGGTTGTTGTTTGCATCGGTAAACCAGGTTCCGCCTCCTCCGCCCCCTCCGTTGCCGTTGTTGCCTTTTCTGCCTACCAAAATTTTATATTGTTGTCCGGACACTACGGTAAAGGTTCCCACTACATAGGCTCCATAACCGCCGCCGTCTCCACCGCGTGCACCCCATCCTTCTACTTGTATGGTGCAAACCCCTGCCGGAGCTGTCCACAATTGAACGTTGCCGGTGAAAATAAAGTTTGCATTTCCCCCGGTAATGCATGCGCTAACGACCAAGGAAAGCGTATCGGATTGGATGCACCCTGAGCTGGAATCGGTCAGTTGGTGAATAACAGCATAGGTTCCGGCTGTTGACCATGAGCAGGTTGGTGCGGCTGCGGTTGATGTGGCGGGATTTCCGCCGGCAAAAGACCAAAGGTGCGACACACCGCTGTTGGTGGCCGGGGTAAAGCTTACCGTTTGATTTTGTCCGGGGCTGGCCGGGGAAACCGTAAACCCGGGATTGGGAAAATTCGGGGGGCAATTTTGAATAACAATGGTTTGGCTGGATGAGTCTTGGCAGCCTTGGCTGTCTGTGGCTCTAAGAACGACGGTTACGGTATCCGGGTTGGCAAAGGTTACTACTGGATTTCCAAGGGTATCTGAAGCCGGGCTTCCGTTTTGAAAGGACCAAGACAGAGCGTTGCTGGTATCGGTGGCTAAGAATTGGATGGGAAGGCCCGCTGAGGGAAAAGCCGGTTGAAAGGTAAAGGCGGTGTTTGGAAAAACGGTGCATTGGCAGCCGGTTGGCCTCCAACCGAGCGGGAAGTATGTTTCAACACAGCGGGTTATGGTGTTGTAGATTTGAAGTCCAACAGCAGGGTTGCTGATGGCGTTGCGTTGGGTGGTTGTTAATCGAGGCAGTAAGAACCCCTTTTGGGTTGATTCCAATTCTAAGATGGCCGAGCTGTCGGCGATTCCGGGATTTGCATTGCTGATTTTCACCCCTTGGGTTTGGGCAGAAAAACAGGCAAAAATGCCCAAAGCCAAAAACAGGTGCTTCATAAAAACCGATTAATTAGGGATAATTAAAATAAGTAAGCGATTATTGGTAGCGAATAATAACAATGCCGGAGCCTCCGTTTCCACCAATGGGCCCGTCGCTTGAGCCCCCGCCCCCACCACCCGTGTTTGGCTGTCCATTTTGTCCATTTCCAGGGTAGTTGGCACCGTTCCCTCCACCTCCTGCTCCACCTAGACCAACAGAACCCTGCCACTTTGCTCCACCGCCACCACCAGCATAGGCAACGGAACTTCCTGTAATGGTGCTGGCTCTACCCGGCCCGCCGTTTCGGTTTGTTGCGGCCCCGCCTGCTCCGCCGCCGCCGCCGCCGTCTCCATTATAGCCTGCCCCCGAGAATCCATAACCGTTTCCGCCTTGGGGTGATGTTTGTGTGGAGCTGCCCCCTTGCCCGGGGCCTTGAGGTCCACCGCCGCCGCCGCCGGAGCCGCCATTGGCTCCGTTGGGGCTTACATAGCCACCGCCGCGTCCACCGCCCAAAGCAATAATGTTGTTAAAGCTGGAATTTGAACCATTCTGCCCAACCCCATCTTGAACTGTGCTGCCTAAGCCACCGGCTCCCACTGCAATGCTGTAATTTCCGGGGCTGATCAGGATGCTGCCTTCCACAAAACCACCGGCTCCCCCCCCGCCACCGCCGGCATTTCCATCGCTTCCACCTCCACCGCCGGCAACAATAAGGTATTCAACCGTCCGGCCACATCCCGGATTAAAAGTGGCATTGGAGGTAAAGGTATGAATGGTCCATGGTCCTGAGGTGGTGATGCTGCCTCCTGTTGCGGGGGCACAATTGATCACCGAAATGGAATCGGTGTGCGAAGAGGAACATCCGGCACTGTCGGTTAGGGTAAGGGAAACGGCATAGGTGCCGGGATTGCTCCAAGTAACCTGTGGGCTTTGCACCACCGAAGTAGAGGGGCTACCGCTTTGAAAGGTCCAACTGTAGGTCATATTGGTAGGGGCGGTAAAGTTGACACCTTGGTTAATGTATCCGTTTGGAACAGAAAAATTGGCGTTTGGAAAGGCTTGGCAATCGCAGCGAATGCTTCGCCACCCACCGCCCGAAAAAAACATTTCAAGGCATTTGGTGCTGGTGTTGTAGATTTGAAGAGCAGTGGCCGGATTTTGTATGGCGTTTCGCTGAGCCGTTGTCATGCGGGGCAGAAGAAAACCTGCAGTAGTTGAACTAATCTCAACCACCGACGAAGCGTTGGCGGGCGTATTGCTGCCAAGGTGAATGCCTTGGGCCGAGAGCAGGCCTACAGCGGCTGCGAAAAACAAAGAGCAACAGAACTTCATAATTGATGGGTTTCAAGAAATCTTGCACTAAGGTAAATGTTAGAAAAGGCAAATAGGTAACGAAATCAATAAATTTTCGGGTAGGGGGATCAGGCGAGGTTTGGGCTAAGCCAACGGCGCAGTTCTTCCCAGGATTGGCCTTTGCGTTCTGCCAAATCTTGGCCTTGCTCCTCGGTGATTTTTCCAAGTCCAAAATATTTGGCTTCGGGATGGGCAAAATACCAACCACAAACACTGCTGGCGGGCATCATCGCCATGGATTCGGTCAAAGAAATTCCGGACATTTCGGTTGCTTTCAGCAATTCAAACAGCCTGGGTTTTTCGGTGTGGTCGGGGCATGCCGGATAGCCGGGTGCCGGGCGAATTCCGCGGTATTTTTCTTTGATTAAGGCTTCGTTGTCCAGGTTTTCAAGGGGGGCGTAGCCCCAGAATTCTGTTCGAATGCGTTCATGAAGGTGTTCTGCAAAGGCTTCTGCCAGTCGGTCGGCCAGAGCTTTAAGTAAAATAGCACGGTAATCGTCGTGGTCATTTTCAAATCGGCTCAAATGGGCTTCAATTCCAATACCGGTGGTTAGGGCGAATGCCCCAATGTAATCGGGTTGGTCTTCTGCAATAAAATCGGCGAGGCAAAAGTTGGGTTGGCCGGCTTGTTTTTGGTTTTGTTGCCGCAAAAAATGAAAGCGGGTTAATTCTTGGCTTCGTGCATCATCGCTAAACAGGCGAATGCTGTCGCCTACTTTTTGAGCGGGAAATAAACCGAAGCCGGCATTGGCGGTAAGCCAGGATTCTTGTACCAATTGGTTCAGCATAAATTGAGCATCGGCATACAATTCCCGGGCTTGTTCACCAACAATGGCATCGTCAAGGATGGCAGGGAAACGCCCGGCCAGTTCCCAGGTTTGGAAAAAGGGAGTCCAATCGATGTAGGGAACGAGTTTTTCGAGGGGGTAATTATGCAGGTGAAAAAGGCCGAGCTGTTTTGGGGCTGCAATGGTTTGGGAGTTCATGGCCGGTTTGGCAGGGTTGGCCCTTGCAGTGCGAAGAGGAATCAGGTTTTTTTCTTCCTGTTGCCGGTCGAATCGAGATCGGACTTCGGCATATTCTTGTTTCCATTGTTCCAGGAAGGCCTGTTTTTTGTCGCCCAGCAGGGCTTCGGCAACGGGGACAGAACGGCTGGCATCCAAAACGTGCACAACAGGACCGGCAGAGTAAACAGGGGCAATTTTCACTGCCGTGTGTGCTTTTGATGTGGTGGCACCGCCAATGAGCAGGGGAATGGAAAAACCTTGGCGTTGCATTTCAGAAGCCAGAAACACCATTTCTTCCAGGCTTGGGGTAATAAGTCCGCTCAGGCCGATGATGTCAACCTGTTGAGCACGTGCTTCGGTCAAGATTTTTTCGGCGGGAACCATTACGCCCAGGTCAACAATGTCGTAGTTGTTGCAGCCCAGCACCACACCGACGATGTTTTTTCCAATGTCGTGTACATCGCCTTTTACGGTGGCGATCAATATTTTGCCTTTTTTTTGGACTTGTCCCTGGGCTTCGGCCTCGATGTAGGGAATGAGTTGAGCGACGGCTTTTTTCATAACCCGTGCCGATTTAACTACTTGGGGCAAAAACATTTTGCCGGCACCGAACAGGTCGCCCACATGGTTCATTCCGTCCATCAGGGGACCTTCAATGACATGGATTGGGCGTTCGTAGGTGCGTCTTGCCTCTTCCACATCGGCTTCGATGTAGTCCACAATTCCTTTTACCAGGGCATGGCTTAGTCGTTCTTGAACGGAAGTTTCGCGCCAGGCTTCGGTAAGGACTTCTTTGTAGCGTGATTCTTTAAAATCTTCGGCCAGGGCAAGCAGGCGTTCCGTGGCATCGGGTTGGCGGTTCAGCAGAACGTCTTCAACATGCTGTAAAAGGTCGGCCGGAATTTCATCGTACACTTCCAATTGAGCGGGGTTGACGATTCCCATGTCCATACCGGCACGAATTCCGTGGAAAAGGAATGCCGAGTGCATGGCTTCGCGCACCCTGTCGTTTCCGCGGAAAGAAAAAGAAACATTAGAAACTCCGCCGGACACTTTAGCCCGGGGCAAATTGGCCTTAATCCATCGAGTGGCTTCAAAAAAGTCAAGGGCGTAATTGTTGTGTTCTTCAATGCCTGTTGCTACGGGAAAAATATTGGGGTCAAAAACAATGTCGCAGGGAGGGAAACCAACCTTTTCGATCAGCAGAGAATAGGCCCGTTGGCAAATGTCTTTGCGTCGTTGAAGGGTATCGGCCTGCCCAAGTTCGTCGAAGGCCATAACCACCACCGCGGCGCCGAACTTTCGGATTTCCTTGGCTTGGTTTAAGAATTCTTCTTCGCCTGATTTAAGGGAAATGGAGTTCACCAAGCCTTTTCCTTGCAGGCATTTTAAGCCTGCATGAATGATTTCCCAGCGGGAGCTGTCGATCATGATTGGAATTCGGGCAATTTCGGGTTCTGCGGCGATGAGGTTTAAAAAGCGGATCATGGCTCGTTTTCCGTCCAGCATGCCCTCGTCCATGTTGACGTCCAAAATTTGTGCACCCCCCCGGACTTGCTCCAAAGCGATGTTGACGGCTTCGTCGTACTTGTCTTCCTGAATCAATCGAAGGAACTTTCTGGAACCAGTAACATTGCAGCGCTCACCGATGTTAATAAAATTGGTGGTTTCGGTAGCCACCAAGGCTTCAAGGCCGGATAGGCGCAGCAAGGGTTGAAGGGGCGAAAGGAATTCAGGCATGGGCACAAAGATAGGGCTTCCCAACCGAAGTTGTGGTTGATTTGCATGGCCGGTAAAAAATGGGGGTTTGAAAGGGGGCAAATGCCTTTTTCTTTATTTTGTTGTATGAAATCGTTGGCCCTGGCACATTGGTGGATTCGAGCATTGCGTGATGCGGGCTTGAGGGAAGTGGTTGTGTCGCCGGGGTCCCGTTCTGCACCTATTGTATTAGCACTTGAATCAGAGCCTCAAATTGCCTTGTATGTTCAGCCCGATGAACGATCGGCGGGATTTTTAGCCCTAGGAATTTCGCGGCAAACGGGTAGGCCGGTGGGACTTGTTTGCACCAGTGGGTCGGCCGGATTGAATTATTCGCCTGCCATAGCTGAAGCCTACCAACAGGGGGTATCGTTGCTGGCCATTACCGCCGACCGGCCGGTTCGGTATGTTGAGGCCCATGAAGGCCAAAGCCTGTGGCAAGAACTTTTTTATGCAGGATTTATAAAAGGTCGTGTAGCGGTAAGCGAACAGGAACCCGGAAATCCTGCGGAGGCATGGAATTTAAGTTTGCGGGGGAAACCCGGCCCTGTGCACATCAATATGCGGTTTGAGGAACCGTTGTACAGCGGAGAAACTGAGGCATTTTTTAAGCTTGGGCCGGCTCCGGAACCTTTTTCCGGGATTGATTTTGGGGAGTTGCGGCCCCTGGATACCATCCATGGTCTGAACTTGCCCAACAAACCCGGCGTTCTATTGATGGCGGGTCATATGGGGCCAAAGCAAGCCCAAGCACTGTTGCCTTGGATTCTAGCATTCAAGAAGAGGGGCGGCAGTTTTTGGGGCGATGTTTCTTCGCATTTGTGGCCTTATTCTACCGATGCACATTTGGCCGATTGGCTTTGGGAACAAACCGAGGAAAAACAGATTCCCGAGCTGTTGATTTCGGTAGGCGGTTCGGTTGTTCCGCGGCGGTGGGAAGCTTATTTTGATCGGTTTCCAAACCAAGCGGCGGTGCATGTGGGCTTTTTTGGAGAGAAGGGCTATCGGTTCCGGCCCGATGGCTGGTTTTGGAAAGGCGATGTGGCGGGTTTTTTTGAGGCATTGCCTTTGGAAATGAAGCCGCTGAATTGTGGGGGGTGGGACGGAGAATCGTGGGAGGGCTGGTCTGATGTAAGTGCTGTGGCCGAAATGCTAAGGAATCTGGATGGAAAAATGGTGTTGCATTTGGCCAACAGCATGACGGTACGGTATGTGCATGCGTTGCAAAGGTTTTTGCCGAAGGGAATAGAACTTTGGTGCAATCGGGGGGTAAGCGGTATAGATGGAACGTTATCGACGGCGGTGGGTCAGGCCTTGGCAGAGCCGAACAAAGAGCATGTGGTATGGATGGGCGATTTGGCCTTGAACTACGATTGCAATGCCCTACTTAGTGAGCCAAGACCAACCAACCTGAGCGTAGTGGTATTCAACAATGGGGGTGGGCAGATTTTCAGGAATTTGCCGGGTCCAAAAAGTTATTCATTGGATTCGGAGGCACATTTTGTGGCGGGTAGGCCGGGTGATTTTGAGTGGTTGGCAAGGCGCAATTCCTGGGCGTACCACTGCGTTGAAGATTTGGACTCATTAAGCGGGTATTTGGATAAAAACAAAGGTTGTCCAAGGGGGCTTTTGGAAATTAAGACCGAGGCGGGGGCAAACACAAAAGCCTGGAATGGGTTGTTGATGAATCGGAGCGAAAGATGGCAAGATGCCGCCCGCGGGCGGGATTGAAGTGGCTTGCCCGCAAAGCGGCTTGCCCTTGCACCGCGAGGGGGCAAGAGCGAACTTGTGAGCTCCTTGCCCCCCGCCGGAGCAGAGGCAAGCCGATGCGGACTAGCCCTGAAAGCCCGATACCCGCCCCCAAAAAACACCCTTTTGGCCCGTAAAAAAAAAAATTCAAATTCCTTCTGTACCTTTAAGCGGTTGTTTTAGAATAAAGTGTATGAAAAATATTCGTTCTATCGTGATTTTTTTGATGGTCGGCCAGATTTTTGGGGCTGAATTGCTGGGGCAGGCGTGCCCCGGCTGTGTTGTGAATAATGCTTGTTATGTGCCCGGCGGGGGACTGTGTCCGGACTCGCTGCCTGCGGCTACGGTGGCCCAAGCCTACTCGCAAGATGTAACCTTTTATTTGCCGAAAAAGATTGATGCTGCACCGTTTTCGGGCGGGCTGCTGGGCATTGTGGATTTATTGCAACTGCGCATTGATGCTATTTCAGGCTTGCCATTTGGATTGAATTGGAGCTGCAATATGAACCTCAACAATTGTACGTATTTTCCTTCGTCGAACGATACTTTGGGCTGTGTAAAAATTTGTGGAACTGCCGTGGGAAATCCGGGTGTGTATCCTGTCACTATTTTTGTAACCGCCACCGTAGATGCCGGGATATTGGGCTCGCAACAAGCACAGACCTCATTTCCCAATGTATTGGTTTTGCTTCCGGACACCACGTCAAATCTAGGATTTTCGATGGCACCGGGCATTGGTTGTGCCCCATTGACGGTGAATTTTATCAACAATTTTCCGAGCAATGGCTATGTTCCGGTGGCGGGACAAACCCAGGGTTTTTTGTACAACTGGGATTTTGGGAATGGCTTGCTGTCGAACATAGAAAATCCGCCTCCAGTAACCTATTATGCACCGGGTCAGTATCCTGTGCTGTACACTGCCACGGTAGATACCTTTGGATTTCAGCTGACCAATGTAACGGTAACGGGGGTAAATTGCACTGATTTTGGAAGCAGTTCAGATGTGTACATCAAGATTTTTGATGGGTCGAACACCGAGATATTCAACAATGAGAGCAACCAAACGACCTCGTTGCCCTTTAATGTTTCCTTGAGCATAGCTGCAACGAACCCCCCCTACCGATTGGAAGTATGGGATGACGATTCCGGTTTTTTGGGGACGGCGGACGACAATTGCTATAATGATACAGAAAATCCGCATCCGGCTGTGTTTATGAATTTACCGCCGGTGAGTTCCATAGGGGCCAGCACCCAATATTTTACGAGTGGGAATACGCCCTTGGCATTCAACTACACGTACACCAAGAATGTATATCAGGTGCAGGTGAGTGATACGGTAACGGTGTTTCCGGTTCCTCCTGTACAAAGTTTGGTTTTGCCGTCCGGAAGTTCGGTATGCAGTCCGGATTCTGTTCAGATGCGGGTGAATTCGGGGTATGGTTATGAGTGGTTTTACAACGACACGATGTTGTTGGCGGGAGCGATAACAGAAGAGGCCTATGCCAAGCAAACGGGCAATTACAAGGTTCGGGTGTTTGACCTAAATACGGGTTGTTATTCTTTTAGTCATGATACATTGATTTCGGTATTGCCGGGCATACCGGGCAATTTTGCGGTTTTGCAAAATCCTCCGGGAACATTAAACTCGTCTATTTCCGGATTTTACACCTACCAATGGCTATTTCAGTCGGGTGGAAGTTGGGTTCCAATTCCTGCTCCGTTGGGGGTTCAATCCAGCTATGCTCCGCCTATTTCAGGGGTTTATGGTTTGATTGCCCAGAATCCTGAGGGCTGCTCTGATACGGCGTTTTTCAACTACAATGGAACTTCGATTCAGGAAATGGATGTCCGATTGCAGTTGTATCCGAATCCGGCCAAAGAGGGAATCAACCTTCAGATAGAGGGAGCAGAGGTAAGGCGGGTGCGTGTTTTGGATTTTTCAGGACGGATTTTGTGGGAACAAGAGTGGGCTTTGGGTGTTACTGAACTGGATATTTCCCTGTTGGGTTATCAAAGTGGATATTATGTTGCGGAGGTTGAAGGTACGATGGGCCGACGGGCATTGCCTTTTTTAAAGGTTGATTAAGTCGGGTTGGGGGACTTGCCTGATGGTTGTTTTTTTGGGGGGTGCAGATTTGGAAATGGAGTTGGCCCAAAAAAGAAGCAAAAAAGGGGGGGGCAGGTTTAGCCTTGCACCCTACCGTTTTCGCCTTGGATAAACTTTAAAAAGGCATGGTTAACAAATCGAAAGCCGCCGGGAGTGGGATAATTGCCGCTGAAATACCAATCGCCGGAATGCTTAGGGCAGGCATTATGTAGGCCATCCAGGGATTGAAAAACAAGGTTTACTTTGGCTTGCAGCCCTTCAGGGCAAAGTTGTTCGGCCATTTTTTGCGCCAGTTGGGCATCGGTAAAAAGAGCGTAGAGGTTGGCCACCCAATTGTGTTTTCCGTCTTGGCCTTGTTTGCGGGCATTGAGAATAAGGGATTCGGTTTTTTTGAGTTCAGCGTTTAAACCGGTTTCGGAGAGCAGGGCAAGCAGAGCACGGAAGGCGGCCAAGTCGTTCAACCTTGCCATGTCGATGCCGTAGCAATCGGGGTATTTGATAATTGGAGCGGAAGATACCACCAGGATGCGAACGGGTTTTAACCGGTCGAGCATTTTAAGGATGCTGTCTTTTAAGGTAGTTCCACGCACGATGCTGTCGTCCACTACGACCAGGCTGTCCAATCCCGGTCGAAGGGAGCCATAAGTAATGTCGTAAACGTGTTGAACCAAGTGGCTGCGTTGTGAATCTTCCGTAATAAAGGTGCGTAATTTAGCGTCTTTCACAGCGACCTTTTCAACCCGAACTTTTTGGCGGAGCAGGGCTAGAATTTCGGCTTCAGGCCGGGGATTTTCGGAGCAGAGCCTTTGTGCGGTTTGCCGTTCAATGCGGGATTCAATTCCTTTAACGAGGCCATAAAATGCCAGTTCGGCGGTATTGGGGATAAATGAAAACACGGTGTTTTCAAGGTCGTCGTTCAGAGCTTCAAGTACGGAATCGGCCAATTGTTCTCCCAGGCTTTTGCGTTCCAGGTACACATTGGCGTCGGTTCCTCGGGAAAAATAAATTCGTTCAAAGGAGCAGGCGGAGGGTTTTTGGGGTTCCAAAACCTGAGCCAGGAGGGAAGTTCCTTGGGGTTCAATCAGTAGAGCCTGGCCGGGATTCAGTTCTTGGATGTGGTGCAACTCGGCATTAAAAACGGTTTGCAGGGCAGGGCGTTCAGAAGCAACGGCGATTAAGAGGTTGTTTTCGTACCAAAAGCAAGGTCTAATGCCATGTGGGTCGCGGATGGCAAAGGCGTGTCCATTGCCGGTAAAGCCCGCAATGGCGAAGCCCCCATCGAGTTTATGGAAGGTATTTCGAAGAATTTGCTCAAAATTGGGTTGGATGCCTGGGCGACCTGCGTTTTCGGTTGCTCCCAGGGCTTGGTCTAAAAAATGACCCATTCGTTCCATAATGGTAACGGTATCGGCGGTTTGGCTTGGATGTTGCCCAAGTTCGACCAATTGATTAAAGAGGTCTTCGGTATTGGTCAGGTTAAAATTACCTGCCAGGCAAAGCATTTTTTGTTTCCAGGGGCTGTCGCGAAAGAACGGGTGGCAAGAGTCAATGCCATAGGTTCCGAAGGTACCATAGCGCACGTGGCCCAAGTAAACATTGCCTTCAAAGGGGAGTGGCTGAATGGCATTAAGCCGTTGTTCTTCAATTTTTTTAATAATTTGAAGAATGGGTTGAGGGGCAACGGAGCGTTCGCGTAAGATGGGTGGAAAACCGGGAGGGGTATCGGAGGATAAGCAGGCTAATCCGGCACCATCTTGCCCTCGGTTGTGCATTTTTTCAAGCAGCAGATACATTTGCCGGAGTGCAGTTCCCGGGTTTGAGTTAAGGGGTGCAATGGGTGTTTTTTTAAGGAAAATCAGGGCCAGTCCGCATTCGTGTTTCAGGGGGTCGCTCATGCTAAAAAATCCAAGTACAAAGGTACAAACACCTGCAAGAAATTGGGTGTTTTTTAAGAATATAAATAGTAAGGGCTGTTCGGGCTACGGTGGTGAAAAAGGAAAGGAAGAGTTTAGTGTTGGGGTATGGCGGCTATAGGGAATGAGTTTATTTTGGTTGGTTTTATTGAAACATAAAATGTGATGGGGCCTATGCAGAAAAAACAACCCTCAGGGGCTTGATTGGTTTTTTTACCGCAAAGGGTGCGACGTCGGCACAAAGGACGCAGAGGCGTGGTTGTGAGAAGTGCGGCGGTATAATTTTAACCCCCCTTTTTGCTAACTTTGAGGCTTTCTTGGTGGCAGCGGATATTTACATGTGGGTGTTTTCATAACCAATTGGTAACCATTTATTAACACAGGGCCTTGAGGTGCACTCTATCTTTGCCAAAAAAAAACTATGAAAAACTTTTTACACGCTGCTTCTTTCCTTATTGGAATTTCAGTAGTCGGAGCCCAAACGGTTACCGTTACTGATGCTGACATTAATGCCGGTCAAACCGTAAACTGGGTAAACACCAACACCTATTTGTTGGACGGACCTGTTTATGTTGAATCCGGAGCCGTTTTGAACATTCAAGCGGGAACAATTATCAAAGGCAAAGCTCAGGCTCAAGGGGCTCCTGCTTCTGCTTTGTTTATTTCACGTGGTGGAAAAATCAACGCTATCGGTACTGCCAGCCAACCCATTGTTTTTACTGCTGAAGCCGATTCAGTAGCCAATCCAGCTGACCTTGACGAAACCGATCGTGGTTTGTGGGGTGGCGTTGTTATATTGGGTTATGGAATCACCAAAAACAACGGTGTTGATACTTTTCAAGTAGAAGGTGTTGCCGGTTCTGAGCCTCGTGCTTTGATGGGCGGCACAAACAATGCTGACAATTCAGGTACATTGAAATATGTTTCAATTCGCCATGCCGGTTTTGAAATCGGTCCCGGCAATGAATTGAACGGATTGACTTTAGGTGCTGTTGGTTCTGGAACTACATTGGAAAACATCGAAGTGTATGCTTGTTCTGATGATGGTTTTGAATTTTTCGGTGGTGCTGCTCAGCTAAAGTATGCTGTTTCTTCCATGAATTCTGATGATTCATTTGACTGGGATTTGGGTTTCCGTGGTAAAGGCCAGTTTTGGTTTGCCATTCAGGCTGCTGACCAAGGCAATCACTTGCTTGAGCTTGATGGAGCGATTCCTGATGCCGGACCGGTTTGGTCTCAGCCTACCGTATTCAATGCAACTTTAATTGGTTCAGGTGAAACCAACACCACCAATACTCAGAACACCATCGGTCTATTGTGGCGTGATGCAACCGGCGGGTATTTGAACAATTCAATCGTTTTTGATTATGGCCAGAAAGGTATTGAAGTAGAAGATTTGGCTGCTGCTTCAGGTATTGATTCTTACAAGCGCATGCAAGATGGCGAGTTGGCTTTGAACAACAATGTATGGTATGGTTTCGGAAAGGGCAACACCCTAGACACTGCAGGCTTTATCAAAGTTACCAACGCTACTACATCCGAAGATGGTGATTGTTCTGACCTAATTACGCATTTGGGCAGCAAAGGCAACTCCGTTATCGCACCAGGATTGTTGAGCATTAGCCGCACTGCGAACAACATGTTGGATCCTCGTCCTGATGGCAACGTAGCTCAAATCACCTCAAACTTGTTTACTTATCCAAACAACGATCCTTTCTTCACTCCGGTAACCTACAAAGGTGCTTTTGCTCCGAACGGCACCGAGTGGTTGCGTGGTTGGACTGCTTTGGATAAAAATGGTTATTTGAAAGTAAATTCTTCCATTGAAGTTACTGAAAATCCTGTTTCTGTGTATCCTAACCCTGCTACTTCAATGGTAACTGTTTCTATGAAAGGATCATCTGCTGCAGAGGTAGTGATGACTGACCTTGCCGGAAAGACCATTATGACTGCCAACGGAAACAGCCAAGGTATTGCTCTTGATTTATCAAATGTTCCTGCCGGAATGTATGTATTGAGCATCCACACTGCAAACGGAACCGGTTCAGTGAAATTGGTTGTAAACAAATAATTTTTATAGTAATAAAATTTTAAAAAGAGACGGACTTAGGTCTGTCTCTTTTTTTATTTAAAAACAGGTATATGAAAACGAAATTACTTTGGTTTATTCCGGTTGTTTATTTGCTGGCCGGTTTGGCATTAAATTCACAGACAGCCACACTTGGAACCGTTACCGGAAAGGTATTTGACCAAATTACCGGAGAAGAAGTTCTTTTTGCCACCGTTCAATTGCAAGGCAGTCCGATGATTACTTCTACCGACATGGATGGCAGGTTTTTATTTTCAAAAGTTCCAAGCGGTTCATTTACCTTGGTGATAACCGCGGTTGGCTACCAAAAGGTAAGCATTACAAATTTAGAGGTTGGGCCCGGTGCAACGGTAGAAAAAATCGTTTCCATAAAGCCGGCGGTGATGGAGATAGAGGAGTTCACGGTAGAGTCGAAGAAGGTAAACAATACAGAAGGGGCTTTGTTGGCGATGCAAAAAAATGCAGATGCGGTTCAGGATGGTGTTTCGAATCAGGAATTGGGACGTTCGGGAGCAGGTGATGCGGGAGCGGCGATGAAATATGTAACGGGAGCCAGCGTTGAAGAGAACAAATTTGTGGTAGTACGGGGCTTAGGAGACCGTTATTCAGTAACTTCATTAAATGGCATTACAACACCTAGTTCAGACCCCTACCGGAACTCAACCTCGTTGGATTTAATTCCATCGGGCATGTTGGACAACATCATCGTGCGGAAAACATTTACGCCTGACCAACCGGGGAACTTTACCGGGGGCAATGTGGACATAAGCACCAAGTCGTTTCCGGAGCGGTTTTACTTTACATTTGGAACCGGGGTGTCGGTAAATACGCAATCTTCCTTTCGCTCGGACTTTTTAACGGAATCGGGAGGGGCTTTGGATTTGCTTGGCATGGATGACGGAACCCGGGCCTTGCCGGAAATTTATAAGGATCCGGCCACCATTGCCTTAATGAACGATGTGTTTTATTTAAAAGTAAGAGGATTGAATACTTCTGCGGGCATACGAGACACCTTTAACCAAACTTCTCGAGGATTTCGGAACACTTTTGTACCTACCGAAAAATTTTCGCCCATGAATTATGCTTTTAATCTGGCTGTGGGCAATGTGTTTAACTTTAAAAACAAGAATGAATCAAAGCTGGGATATTATGTTGGAGCGAATTACGACCGTTCCTTTACGTACTACAACAATGCAGTATTGGGGGCTTACCGCTTAACGGACACATCGTCCACACAGCTTCAGGAGTTTTTTGATTTTACCGACCGTAGGGGTCAGGAAACGGTAGCGCTTGGTGGCATGGCTTCTTTAACCTTTCGCGTAAATGCCGGGAATGAGATATCGGCCAACGCTGTTTATAACCAATCCGGTGAACAAACCAGCCAGATTAGCAGCGGAAGTGCGCCGCAGATATTGTCGGCCACCGACAATTCCTTTACCACCATGGCGAACATTTATCAACAGCGTTCGATGTTGAACCTGCAGTTGAAAGGTCGCCATGCGGGAGTGCAGAATGGACGTTTGGAGGCCGAATGGAGCGCCGGATATACTTTGAGCCGCCAAGACCAGCCTGACATGAAACTGTTTGCTCACCAAACCAACCCCAGTGGCATTAACACGCTGGATAACGGTTCATTTGACGACCCATTCCACTATTTCCGTAATTTGGAAGACCGGGCATGGCAGGGAAAACTTGACCTATCGGTACGGGTAGGAAAAAATCCGGCCAACAAAATAAAATTCGGCGGGAATTTTATGCATAAAGACCGCGAATTTTCAGAACAGCGTTTCCAAATCAGCTGGAATGCAGGCAACGGAAATTATGTGGATTCCAACAATCCGTTCTATTCTCCTCAGGTTATTTGGCTTGAAATGGACAGCACGAGCAATTTTTCAGCGTTCTTCAATCCATTGAATTTTGGAATTGTTGATACTTTGATTGGGGTGCAATATCCTCAGGGGGGCAGGTATATCCACAATAATTTTTTAAAGAATCAATCGCGGGCAACGAATGCCTATTCCGGTTATGAAACCATTTCAGCGGCCTATGCCATGTTGAATTACGAATGGGAAAGGTGGAAATTCATTGGTGGATTAAGGGCGGAGCATTCCAATATGTTTGTTCAGAGTCAGGATACGGCCATAGCAGAGGGACAGATTCAAAAATGGAATTTCTTGCCTGCCGCAAGTTTGGTCTATAAAATCAATGAAGAAATGAATTTGCGGGCGGCTTTTAGTCAAACCCTGGCTAGGCCAAACCTTAGGGAGCTGGCTCCATTTGTTGCCTACGATATGATTGGAGCACCGGCATTTAATGGAAATCCCAATTTAAAAATGACCGACATTCTGAATGTTGATTTGCGGTACGAATACTATTTCAAGCCGGGCGAGATGTTTGCTGTCAGCGTTTATGGAAAACAATTTAACAACCCAATTGTACGCACCTTTGACCCCCTATCCGGTTCAACAACCGGCGAATTTAAGTTCAGCAATGTACCCAGTGCCCGGGTTGCGGGGATAGAGTTGGATTATCGGTCAAGGTTGGCCATTTTGGTGAAGACCAAATGGGCTGAAAACATTAAATTTGGTATAAATGCCTCGTTTATTGCTTCAGAGGCTGACATTGACAGCGTAGAATTGTCGTCTATTCTGTCTATAAATCCGAATTTTGGAACTACCCGACCGTTCCAAGGTCAATCGCCGTATTTGGTTAATGCCTCGTTGGGTTATTTGCCTCCGGCCTTGCGTATGGAAGCGACCTTAAGCCTGAACGTATTTGGAACGCGATTGTCGGAAAACAGCCAAGCGGGGACGCCTGACATCTATGAGGTTGCCCGGCCTACGTTGAATTTAACCTTAACAAAGTGGTTGGGTAAAGAAGACAAATTTGCTTTAAAGTTGATGGTTCAGAACCTGACTAATGCGAAATTCAGGCGGGTACAAACCTACAAAGACCAGGAGTTTGTAGTTTCAGATTATCAATTGGGGCAGACCTTTAGCTTTTCATTGACGTATCAGATAAAATAAGCCAAACAGATTGGGGATTGCCCTTCGGGGGCAATCCCCTACCTTTGCCCAATGAAGGCAAAAATCCTGTATTTTTTATTCTTGCTTCCGACTTTGCTGTTGGCTCAACCGCCACACAGTGGGGAGATTCTTTTGCAACTTCAGCGTTTATCAAATCCACAGCGGGTTTTGTATTTAGCGGCCCATCCCGACGATGAAAATACCAGGCTTATTGCCTGGCTGGCGAACTATAAAAAGGCAGAAGCGGGCTATTTGAGTTTGACGCGGGGAGATGGTGGTCAAAATTTAATTGGAGCAGAACTGGGCGACCTTTTGGGGTTAATCCGCAGCCACGAATTGGTGGAAGCCCGGGGTATTGATGGTGGAAAGCAATTTTTTAGCCGTGCCCGTGATTTTGGCTATTCGAAGTCGTATCAGGAAACGGAATCTATCTGGGAGGCCGATTCTATACTGGCCGATATTGTAAAGGTTTTGAGGGAATTCCGTCCTCATGTACTTATCACCCGTTTTAGTCCCCTGCCGGGAGGAACGCATGGCCACCATACCTCGTCGGCTCGTCTTGGGCTTAAAGCCGTGGAATTGGCAGGCAATTCAAATTACCGGCCGGATTTAGGGCCGGGCTGGAAGGTAATCCGCAGTCTTTGGAACACCTCGTGGTGGTTTTTCCAAAACAATCCCGAGGCCCTAAATTCCGACTCCATTTCAAGTGTTTTTGTTGGGCATTATGTGCCGGAGCGGGGCATTACGGTGCAAGAAATTGCCGCCTTAGCAAGAAGTCAGCATAAAAGCCAGGGGTTCGGAACCATGCCTGCCATGTTGGATACGGTGGAATATTTTCAGGTTCTTGAGGGTTTGGGTTTTAAGAGCGATCCGCTGGAAAACATTCCGGAAAGTTTGGCCGATTTTCCGGAAGGAATGGAAGCCAAATTGCTTTTGGATTCACTGATAAAATTCTTTAATCCACTGCAACCGCAAGGCCTGTTGCCGGGGTTGTTTCGGCTTCGGGGATTGTTTGCAGAATTGAAAGACAAGCACATGAGGCAACAGAAAATAAGAGCCACAGAGCAGCTTATTCAAGATTGTGCCGGGATTCGCCTTCGGGCCCTGGCCTCACAGCCCGTGAGCAGTCCCGGAGATACATTGACTTTTACATTGGATTATGGGCAAGGTCTGCCCGCCGATGTGCGTATTACTCAAATTCAATGGTTGGGGAATGGTTGGTCAATAGTGCCCGGGAAGTACGGCGACATGGGTTTCCCATTGCAGCCTAGGGGTCAATACAGCGTAAAGGCCAGGGCAAATCCCAATGCACAGATTGCTCAACCCTATTGGTTGGAACAACCGGGGACGGAAGGTGCGTTTTATTCGGGTTCAAACCATCAAAACGGGGCATTGGGTCAGTTTGAACCGATTTGCCGGGTTAAATTGGCTTGGAATGGGAATGAATGGGAGCAAGATCTTCCCTTGTTGTATGTTTCAAAAGACCCTGTTAAGGGAGAATTGGTTGATGTTTATCGGTTATTGCCGAAGGTTACTTTAAATCCTATGCGGCCTGCGGTGGTAGCGATGACAGAACGATCGGTTAGAATGCCTGTTGCATTAAAAAACCATAGCCAATATTCCTGCCGGGGTAGATTGCAGCTTGGCCGTTCGGAAGATTGGAGGCTTGGATTGGTGGACACCCTGATTGAGCTGGAGCCCGGGAGCACAAAAACCGTAGATGTGGAGTTCGTTCCCCGGCGCTTTGATGGAAAAACTACTGAGATATCCTTGCACTTTTTGAGCCATGACGGTCAGGTGTTTGACCGGCAATGGACAGAAAGTCAATACGACCATATTGGACGGGTTGGAATATTACCGGTGGCAAAACTGCCTGCTCTTGCTTTGCCTGCTACAAAAACGCAGCGTTCCATTGCTTTTTTGCCGGGGGCAGGCGAGCTAAGCCCGGAAATGCTGAACGGGGCAGGAATAGAAATACAAACCATTGGAGAGCAAGATTTATTGGATGGAAAAGTAGAGGCTAAGGTACTTTGGGTTGGAATTCGAAGTCTAAACATCAGTTCTCGGCCTGAGGCACTGAAGGCGGCTTTGCTACGGTTTGCAGAACAAGGTGGACATGTTATAATGCAGTACATTACCGTATCGGGTTTGGCCAACAAAGAAATATTGCCCGGATTAAAGCTGGGACGGCAGCGCATTACCCAGGAGAAGTCAATAATAAAAGGACAGGCAACCCAGCATCCCTGTTTATTAAAGCCATTTGAAATTCAAGGTAAGGATTGGGAGGGTTGGGTACAAGAACGGGGGTTGTATTTTGCAGAATCCTGGAGCCCGGAATGGATTCCTGTACTTCAGGGTGGGGATTCGGGTGAGCCGGAGCAATCGGGAATTTTATTAATTCGCTCGCATGGAAGGGGGAAATTGGTTTACACCGGCTTGTCGTTTTTCAGGCAAATTCCTGCCGCCGTTCCGGGGGCTTATGCCCTGCTGTTCAATTTGCTGAACATGGAGGATTAAGTCTGAATGGGGAAGGCTTAAGGATTCGTACAACCCATTGAGAAGCCATGAACAAAAGGCTTGGATTTGAAAAAAAGATGAGGGAGGAAAATAAAGCCGGGCAAGTCTTAATTGCCGGGTTAATCCGCGCCAAAATTGGCGGTTGGCTCAACGGTCATTTGGACAAGAACAGAACCTGATTGATTGAAAACTGAAAAACTGACTCAAACTTTTTACCTTTGGAGTCGGTTTAGTAAACAGCCAACCCTTGATGACTTCACATGTCGGATTCTACGTTCACCATGTTAACTGAAAAAAAACGCAAGCCGGAATGGCTTCGGGTAAAATTGCCAACGGGCGAGGAATACCGGAAAGTAAGGCAGTTGGTTAGCGAGCACAAGTTGCATACCATTTGTGAAAGCGGCAATTGTCCGAACATGGGAGAGTGTTGGGGGGCGGGCACGGCAACCTTCATGATTTTGGGAAATGTGTGCACCCGCAGTTGCGGCTTTTGTGCGGTTGCGACCGGAAAACCCGCCGATGAAGATCCCTTTGAACCCTTGCGGGTGGCCAAATCCATTAAATTAATGGGCCTAAAGCATGCTGTAATTACCAGCGTAGATCGGGATGATTTAAAGGACGGGGGCTCAACGATTTGGGCCAAGACCATTGAGGTGGTTCGGAAGATGAATCCGGGCATTACCATAGAAACCTTGATTCCTGATTTTCAAGGCAAATGGGAAAACCTAAGCCGAATTGTAGAAGCAAGACCCGAGATTGTGTCGCACAACCTTGAAACGGTTCGACGCTTAACCAAATTGGTTCGTGTTCAAGCAAAGTACGACCGATCCTTAGAAGTTTTAAAGCGGTTGGGGGATGCGGGGGTAACCACCAAGTCGGGAATTATGCTGGGATTGGGAGAAAGCACCGATGAAATAATGGAAACTCTGGACGATATGCGGACGGTAGGGGTGCAAATCGTTACCTTAGGGCAGTACCTTCAGCCTACGCCTAACCACCTGCCTGTTCAAGAATTTGTAAAGCCTGAGCAGTTTGAGTGGTTGGGCGAACAGGCCAGGCAAAAGGGCTTTTCGTATGTTGAGAGTGGACCTTTGGTGCGGTCGAGTTACCATGCCGAGAAGCACATATAAATTTTCATTGGGACTTTAGCGAAACCCTGTGTTGAATGGGGCGAGGATTGGGCCAGGGATTGCAGTGGAAATGCCCGCAGGGCATTGGAGCGGAAAGCCCGGTGCTGGACCTTGGTCCAGCAGGCCCCCAAAAACCAATCTACTTTTGCCTGAAGAACACCTCGATGGGAGTGCCTGTGAACTCGAACTTTTCGCGCAACTTGTTCTCTATGAATCGTTTATATGGTTCGCGCAGGTATTGAGGCAGGTTGCAAAAGAAAGCGAAGGCCGGATAAGCGATGGGCAGTTGGGTGGCGTATTTGATGCGGATGTATTTGCCTTTGTAGGCGGGCGGAGGAAAGGCTTCGATGATGGGCAGGATGTAATCGTTGAGTTCGCGGGTTTTTACTTTTCGGCTTCGGTTTTGGTACACATTAACAGCGGCTTCGAGCGATTGGAAAACGCGTTGTTTTTCGGGCACGGAAGTGAAGACAATGGGCACGTCGCGGAAAGGAGCAATTTTGTTTAAAATGGCCTCTTTAAATCGGTCGGCGCTTTTGTGGTCTTTTTCGACCAAGTCCCATTTGTTCACCAAAATTACCACTCCTTTGTGGTTTTTTTGAATCAGGTGAAAGATGTTTATGTCTTGACTTTCAATGCCTTGGGAGGCGTCGAGCATTAAAAGGCAGACGTCGGCACGTTCAATGCTTCGGACGGAACGTAAGGCGGAGTAGAATTCAAGGTCTTCGTTGACTTTGGCTTTTTTTCGGAGGCCGGCGGTGTCGATAAGGTAAAAATCGAAGCCATAGGCGTTGAAGCGAACGTCGATGGCGTCGCGGGTGGTACCGGCAAGGGGGGTAACGATGTTTCTGTCTTCGCCCAAAAACAGGTTGGTGATTGAGCTTTTGCCGACGTTGGGGCGGCCTACGATGGCGATGCGAGGCAGGTCGAGGTCTTCGACCTCGTTGAATTCGCCGAGTTTAAGCATGAGTTCGTCGAGCAATTCGCCGGTTCCGGAGCCGCTGATGGATGAAATGCCGAACACCTCGCCCAGTCCTAAGGAATAGAAGGTGTGGATGTCGGCAAGGCGGTCGAAATTATCGACCTTATTGGCCACAAGCAGCACTGTTTTTTTGCTTCGGCGAAGCAGATTGGCGACATGTTCGTCCAGGTCGGTAACCCCGGTGGTGGTATCTACAACAAAAAGAAGGACATCGGCTTCATCGATGGCAAGTTCTACTTGTTTTCGTATTTCGGTTTCAAACACATCGTCGCTGCCTTTGACGTAACCACCGGTATCGATGAGTGAAAATGTTTTTCCTTGCCAATCGGCTTTGCCGTAATGCCTGTCGCGTGTAACCCCGCTAAATTCATCGACAATGGCCTGTCGGCTTTCGGTAAGGCGATTAAAAAGGGTAGATTTTCCTACGTTAGGCCTTCCGACGATGGCAACAATTTTTCCCATACTGTTGGCAAAGGTAGGCGAAATCGCGGGGATTCATGGGTTTAATTGTAAGCGGGTGTTGCAGGCGGTAGGCAGGGTATATTCCTGAGTATGCCCCTACTTTTTTATATCTTCACAAAAATTGAAATAAAATGATGCGTTGTATGTTGATTGTTGTAGGGTTGTTTTGGGCCGGTTTTCTGTCGGCTCAATCCATAAAACCTTCTGAAAAAGCCAACTTTAGCCTAAGTCCTTTGGTGGATTTGGAAGCCAGTGCGGTGCAGAACCAGCACCAAAGCAGCACCTGTTGGAGTTTTTCTTCGTTGGCCTTTTTTGAGTCGGAACTGCTCAGAATGAAAAGGCCGGTTGTTAATTTGTCTGAAATGTTTGTGGTACGGCATGTGTATCAAGCCAAAGCCGAAAAATTCGTGCGTTTGCATGGAAACGCAAATTTTGGCCCCGGCGGGGCGTTTCATGACCCCCTTTTTGTGCTAAAAACCTATGGAATGTTGCCTGAAAGCGGATATCCGGGGAATGCGTACGGGGAAGAAACCATAAAGCACAACGAATTGGACGCTGTGACACGGAGCCTTGTTGATGCGGTGGTTAAAAACCCAAACCAACGGCTTTCAACTGCCTGGAAATTGGCCTTTAGCGGGGTGTTGGACGCCTATTTGGGGGCCTTGCCTGAAACGGTAGAATGGCAGGGGAAAAAATACAATCCCAAGCGTTTTGCAGAGGAGTTGGGCTTAAATGCCGATGATTATGTGGACTTAACTTCGTTTACCCACCATCCCTATTACCGTTCATTTCCGATAGAAATCCCTGACAACTGGAGTTGGGAGGCGGCCTACAATGTGCCCTTGGACACCTTGATGGGAAGTTTGAACCATGCTTTGAAAAGGGGGTATTCGGTGGCTTGGGGCGCCGATGTTTCGGATGCAGGCTTTAACCACAAAATGGGACTGGCCATAAAACCGAGTTCAGGGTTTACGGGGCTAAGCCGGGAAGAAAAGGAAGCGTTGTTTTTAAATCCTCAAGAGCAGGCAACAATTACTCCACAAGCCCGGCAAGAAGCCTTTGACCGGTACGAAGTTACCGACGACCATGGCATGTTGATTACCGGCATGTTTACAGACCCCAAAGGAACGGTGTATTATAAAGTTAAAAACTCTTGGGGCGACAAAAGCAACGATTGCGGTGGTTATTTTTTTGCTTCCGAGGCCTTTGTTCGCATGCATACCATAAATTTTTTAATGCACAAAGATGCCTTGAGCGGCGAATTGAAAAAGCAATGGCAATCCGGAAAATAATCCAAGCCAATCAACCAATTTTGGTTTGGATTGTTAATAATTTATTAAAATTCTAAGAGCCTATTTTTCCAATTCATGCTGGGTATTGATTTAAAGCTTTTGGTTCGGGAAATGGGGCTGGTTTTTCACCGTGACCCGGAAAACCTCGATGGGCTTCAGGAATATTTAGGGCATATAGAAACAGCCCATCAATATAGCTCCGGAGACTGCATAGAAATCGTTCGAACCGCCGCTGCGTTTATGAAGCTTATGGTTCAGGAGCGCTTTATTCCGATTGAAAAAGCAAAAGTGCTATGTGCTAAGCAGGCTCTTCCCTTGGTGTTTTTTGGCAAAGAGGGCTCGGGGGCCTACATCATCAGCATTCCCAAGAAAGGGTTTGAAATACGGCATTTGAATGAGGGGAAGGCAGAACACAAAACGGGCTGCAACGAGCTGCCCCGGGATCAATTTGAAGAGGATGAGGAAGGATACCGCGTGCTGTTGTTTGAGCCATTGGACTGGATATTTGGTGTAGAAACCGATGAGTTTAATCGCTTAAAAAATCCTTTAAGCCGGTTTTTAAGGTTGATGCACCAAGAGCGTGGCGAGGTAATATTGCTGTATGTATATGCTTTATTTACCGGAATAATCGCCTTGTCCTTGCCCTTGGGAATTCAAGCAATTATTGGTTTTTTGATGGGTGCTCAGGTTTCCACATCCTTGGTACTGCTCATTGTATTGGTATTGTTTGGGGCTTTTTTAACCGGAGGATTGCACATCATGCAGATTTGGGTGGTTGAAGCCATGCAGCAGCGGCTGTTTGCCCGGGCCTCCCTTGAATTCGCGTACCGCTTTCCGAGGATGCGCATGGATGCCCTTTCCGAAAAGTCTCCGCCCGAGTTGGCCAATCGCTTTTTCGATATCCTTACCATTCAAAAAGGCTTGCCCAAATTGTTGATTGAACTGAGCAGTTCGGTGCTTCAAATATTATTCGGCATCATCTTGCTTTCTTTTTACCACTTCACATTTTTGGTTTTTGGATTGGTGGTGGTTGGGGTGGTGTATTTAATGTTTAGGATTACCAGTCCGAAAGCCATGGTGGCGAGTTTGCTGGAATCGGACTTTAAGTACAAAACCGCCAATTGGTTGCAGGAATTGGGTCGGCACATTGAATTGTTCAAGTTGACCGGGAACAGCAATCTTCCGCTTGAAACCACCGACAAACTTGTTACAGGCTACATTCGGCACCGTCGCGAACGGTTTCGCATTATCGTTTCGCAGAACTGGTTTATGGTGGCTTTTAAGGTTATCCTTACTGCGGGCTTGTTGGTTTTGGGGGGTGCCTTGGTGGTAAATCAACAAATCAACATCGGGCAGTTTGTGGCGGGAGAAATTGTTATCATTCTGATAATCAACTCGGTCGAAAAATTCATACAAGGTTTGGAAACGGTGTACGATGTGTTGACCGCTGCCGAAAAACTGGGCAAGATAACCGACATCCCGCTGGAGCAACAGTCGGGCCGCCGCCTGTCAACTCAACTTCGAACGGGAGGCATAGGGATGGAGGCCAGGGGTTTAAGCTACATTTCTCCACATTCCGGTAAAAGGGTATTAAATCAGATAGAATTTTGCATAAATCCCGGTGAAAAGGTGTGCCTAACCGGGGGTGAAGGTTCCGGAAAATCAACCTTGTTGAGTTTGATGAGCGGATTGTACCAGCCCTCTGAGGGGCAAGTTATGTTGGACGGGGTCCCCTTGCGCAATTTGGATGCACAGGATGCCCACACCTTGATTGGGGAAACGGTTTCACAAGACACCGTTTTTTGGGGTACTGTTTATGAAAACATCAGCATGGGACGTCCGGGCATTGGTTTTTCAGAGGTGAATAAGGTGGTAAAGGCGGTTGGATTGTCTGAAGAAATTCAGGCGCTGAACAAAGGCTTTGACACCGTATTAATTCCCGACAAAAAAGGAATTTCAACTTCGACCTTGCGAAAAATATCCTTGGCCAGGGCGCTGATTGAAAAACCCCGAATCATGCTTTTGGAGGACCTGGGTTTGGGATTAGGGCCGGAGCAGCGTCAGGAACTTCGGCGCTTGCTGATTGATGAGTTGCAGGCCACTACCATGATGATTGTAAGTAAAAACAAAGACATGGCTATGGCCTGTCAGCGTTTGCTAATTTTAGATCAAGGATGTTTGGTGTACGACGGGCCGCCCAATCAAATTCCACCCGGTTCTCCGTTCATTAAGGTATTGGAATAAGTATGTTGAACCTTTCTAAATACTCAACGCCCATTGACATGGAGCAGGATCAGTTCGGAGCCTTCCGAGCCATGACCAATCCACGCACTCCTAGAATCTTGGCCTATTGGCTTATGGGATTTGCCGCAATGGGAATTTTACTGTTGTTTTTGCCCTGGACCCAAAACATCAGGGGCCATGGGAAGGTTACCACGCTTACTCCTGAAGATCGGCCACAAACCTTGCAAAGCAGAATTGACGGCAGAATTGAACGCTGGTATGTTCAGGAAGGCGACACCGTACGGGCTGGCGACACCATTGCATTCATTAGTGAAATCAAAGACCAATATTTTGATCCCGACCTGTTGCGGCGAACCCAAGAACAGCTCAACGCCCGGGAAAAATCAGGAGGAGCCTACCAAGATAAAATACTGCAATTGGAACGGCAGATTGGGGCGGAGCGAAACAACCTGCGGATCAGCTTGCAGCAGGCCCGCAACAAAATCAGCATAGCCCGCCGAAAGGTTGGAATTGACAGTGCCGAGGTTGAAGTGGCCAAAACGGCGTACAAAATTGCCGAAGACCAAGTTAAACGTGCCGAAATAATGTACAAACAAGAGGGGATTTTGTCTTTGCGTGAATTGGAAAACCGCCGCAATAAAATGCAGGAAGCGGCCGGAAAATTGGTGGCCGCGGAAAACAAACTCGACAATGCCAACCGGGAACTTATCAACGCCACCATAGACCTGAATGGAATTGAAACCGGATACCTTGCAAAGATTTTTAAAATCGAATCGGAAATACAAACCGCCAACACCGAACTGTTTAAGACCGACGAAGACATCGCCAAACTAAACAACACCTACACCAACTACAGCATCCGCAGTCGGTTTTGGCACATTACTGCCCCCAAAGATGGGCAGGTGGTGAAAATCCTTAAGTCCGGTTTGGGCGAAAACGTGGCCGCCGGCGAACCTGTGCTCACCATCACCGCCTTAAAACCCAAACTTGCCATCGAAATGTATGTGCGACCGGTTGACCTGCCCCTGATGCGTCATGGGGAAAAGGTACGCATTATGTTCGACGGCTGGCCCACCATCGTTTTCTCCGGCTGGCAAGGGGCTTCTTTTGGCACCTTCGGTGGCCGCATCTCTTCCATTGACTCTGATATTTCTGATAATGGCATGTACAGAATGCTTGTCGCCCCCGATTCGGCCGACAATGCCTGGCCCGGTCAAATTCGTGTTGGAGCCGGGGCCCAAGGTTTTGCCTTGCTGCAAGACGTCCCGATTTGGTACGAACTCTGGCGGCAAATCAACGGATTCCCACCCAATTTTTACCATACTCTTTCTGAAAAAGCCAAAACCCCAAGCCCCAAAAAAGCCAAATGAAACGCCTTCTCTTTTTGTTTTTGGGGCTGGCTTCTTTGCAAACTGTTCAAACCCAATCCCCTGAACAGGTATTGCACTTTGAACGGTACCTGGACTATGTGGTTCGGCATCATCCCTACGGTTTGGCCATTGACCAAATTTCAGAACAGGCCAAAGGAACTTTGCTGGCGGCCCGAGGTGGCTTTGACCCTATTTTAGAAAGCCGGTTCGACCAAAAAGAATACGACCAAAAAAACTATTGGCAATGGTGGGAAACCAAACTAAAAGTTCCGACCTGGTTTGGTATTTCGGGCTATGCCTCTTACGATTGGGTACAAGGTGCCTATGTTGACCCCTCCAGAACCATTCCCAACAATGGTCTTCCTGCTGTAGGGATTGAGGCCAGCCTGTTGCGGGGATTGATTGTTGATGAACGGAGAGCGGCACTCAGGCAGGCTCAACAAGGCCTGTTGGCCGCCGAACAAGAACGGGTCGAGGCCTGGAATGAACTCATGCTAAAAGCCATTAAAGCCTATTGGGACTGGGTTTTTGCCTGGCGGAATGTTCAGGTATTCGAAACTTCCGTTCAGGTGGCCGAACGGCAATTTCAAGGAGTTAAAGCCGCCTATGTTCTGGGCGAAAACCCGGCCATCGATACCCTTGATGCCTTTGTGCTTTTTCAGGAACGGCAAACCGCCCAAATCGCTGCCGCCCAGGAATTGATTAAGGCCCGACTTTACCTAAGCACGTTTTTGTGGCGCGACCGACAAACCCCGTTGGAATTAGACAGCACCGTTCGACCCGATGAAATCCGCTTTGACATCCTGCCCGGCCTGCCCAGCCTTGACTCCCTATCGCGCATTCTTCCTTCCTCCGAGCTGGCCTCGCCTCTATTGCAACGCCAACGCTTTGAAATCGCTGAACTTCAAATTCAACGCCGTTTGGCTTCCTGGAACCAGCTTCCTTTGCTCAATGCCCGTTGGAATGCCCTGTACCAAGACAATCAAACCGCTTGGTTTACCAACAACTACAAAATTGGGCTTGATTTTTATATGCCTGTTTTGCTGCGCAAAGAACGGGGAAAGCGGCAAGAGGTCGAAGCCAAGCTTACAAAAGCCCAAATGGATTTTCAGTTTCAGCGCCTGGGTGTGCGGAACCAACTTTTGACCTTGTACAACGAATGGACCAATTTGGGCCGTCAGCTTGCACTGCTCAATACCATGACCGAACAGCTGGACGCCCTGTTTCGCGCTGAACAACGTCGCTTTGAACTGGGCGAATCCTCTATATTTTTAATCAACCAGCGTCAGCAGAAGTACATTGAATACAAAATCAAAGAAACCGATGTGCGCCGAAAATTGCACCAAAAACAAGCCGAGTTTAAGGCCTTGCTGGGGGAACTGATGCGCTAAATTGCGGACAGTGGATTTAGCCTTGGGGGCTATGATCCCCCCCTTTTAAGACTCAGGGCTTAACCTTAAAGAATAATCTTAAAAAGGCGTACCTTTCTGCCATGCAAAACAAACCCATTGTAGCTGTTTTGGCCGGGGGCGATTCCGGAGAGTACGACATAAGCCTGAAATCGGCCGGAATGGTTCTTAAAGCCATTGATTCCGAACGCTTTGAACCTGTTTTGGTGGTGTACAGGGCCGGTGAATGGGCCGTTCATTTTGCCGACCAAGTGCTAACCTTAGACCTGAACGACTGGACCTTTTACGATGGAGATGAGGTTTACACCATCAACCTGGCCTACAACATAATGCATGGGATACCCGGCGAAGACGGCAGCATTCCTGCCCTGCTTGACCTTGCCGGCATTCCTTATCCCAATTCAGGCGTTTTGGCTTCGGCCTTAACCATGAACAAGCACCTGAGCAAGCAGGCCGTAGCTTCCTTAGGCATTCCCGTGGCCAAAGACTTGTTGTACCGCTTCGACGACCCGGTAATTGATGTTGACTCCATGGTCGAATCCCTTGGAATGCCCTTGTTCATTAAGCCCAACAACGGCGGTTCTTCCCTGGCCACCTTTAAAATTAAGTCGGCCGAAGCTGTGGCCGAAGCCATTGAAGCGGCCTTCGAAGTGGACACAGAAGTGCTGGCCGAACAATTCATTCCCGGGCGTGAAATCACCATCGGTGCTTTCCAGGCTCAAGGCGAACTGCACATTTTGCCCCCCACCGAAATTGTTTCCCACAACGAATTCTTCGACTACGAAGCCAAATACCAAGGAAAATCCGATGAACTAACCCCGGCCAACATTCCGGCAGAAGTGCTGGACTGCATGCAAAAGCACGTCCGTTCCATTTACAGGCACTTTAATTTGCAAGGTCTGGTTCGCATCGATTTTATGCTTAGTATCGAACAAACCCTGTTTTTTATGGAAGTCAATACCTTGCCCGGCTTCTCGGCTCAAAGCATAGTTCCACAACAAATACGGGCGGCCGGCATGACCGAAACCGCCGTATTGAGCCAACTTTTAAACGACTGCTTAGACCATGAATAAGCCCTGCCATGGCAAACCCCATTCGCCCTGCCCAACCCACTGACCTTCCAGGCATTTTGAATTTAATTCGGGATTTGGCCCGATTCGAGCGTGCTGAACCTGAGTTTGTTCTTCAAGAACGGGAACTGCACGAAGCCCTTTTTGGATTAAACCCCCTTTGCTTCGCATGGTTGGCACAGATTCAAGAGCAAACTGCCGGATTTTTACTGGGCTATTACCGGTTTTCAACCTGGAAGGGCCGCATGCTGTATGTGGAAGATATTTACGTGAAGGAGGCGTTCCGGGGTCAAGGACTTGGTCAAAAACTTATGCAGGCAGCCATTCAAAAAGCCCGGGAAGAAAATTTGGCCGGCCTAACCTGGCAAGTGCTCGACTGGAATCAACCCGCCATTGACTGGTACAAAAAAATGGGTGCCCGGCTCGATTCCGAATGGATCAACGTTCGTTTGCTTCCTCCTCCTATCCTTGAACCATGAACCGGGAAGTCCATAAATTTGGCGGAGCTTCGCTGGCCCAGGCCAAAGGGTTTCCGCGGTTAAAAGCCATTTTGGCCGAACGCCATGCACAGTCCCAAATTTTGCTGGTGGTGTCGGCCATTGGCAAAACCACGAATGCCTTGGAACAGGTTTGGTCGGGAACGGAAACCGAAGCCGCTGATGCCCTAAAGGCTGTCGTTCAAAACCATGTAAGCCTGTGCCGGGAATTGCTTCAGCCCCAATCGGAACCGGAACTGAACCGGCTTTTGCAGGGCATTCAGTCGCCCGCCAACGCAACCGACCAGGCCTACGACAACTTGGTTTCTCTGGGCGAAAAATGCTCCTCGTATTTGGTCACCGAATTCTTAAAACAACAAGGCCTACCGGCCGTATTGTTGCCGGCCGAACAGGCCATACGCACCGATTCTTGCTGGCGCAACGCCACTGTTGACAGGCAGGCCACGGCCCGGCAAATCGCAACCGAAGTGGCCCGCATACAGGCCGAAACTCCCAATGCCCTGATTGTAACCCAAGGTTTTTTGGGGGCGAATTCGGCCGGGCAAACCACCACTTTGGGCCGAGAAGGCTCTGATTACTCCGCCGCGTTGTTCGCCCAAGCCCTAAACGCAAATGCCATGTACATTTGGAAAGACGTTCCGGGGGTTATGGACGGCGACCCCCGAATTTGGCCGGAAGCAAAAAAAATCGAGGCATTGAGCTACGACGACGCTACCGACATGGCCTACTACGGGGCCTCTGTCATTCATCCGAAAACGATGCTGCCCTTAAAAGAGGCCCGGATTCCGCTGTTTGTAAACAGCTACGATGCTCCGGACTGCATTGGAACGCGCATCAGCCAACAGGGTCTTCCCCAGCCGGCCCGCATGTTGAAACTTCGGCAAACCTTGTTGGAATTGCCTGCTCAACCCGGCTTTTTTGCCGTCGAAAAAGCGCTGCCGGCACTGGTCGAGCACTGCCGCCGGGAACAATGCCTAATCAATTTGCTGCAGCATACGGCCGATTCGGTTTTTGCCTGCTTAGAGGCTTCCGAAACCCGGCTTCAAGCCTTGGCACAGGGGCTTCGCGCCGAAGGCTGGAGCCCAAGCCTGCACAGCGGACTGGCTCTGCTCACTTACCGCGACGCGCCCGAGCTGCAGCCCGAAATTCCGGGGCAGCGCCTCCGGGTACGCATGGTTCAAACCATGGGTCGCGACCGCCGTTTTCTGCTCGATTCAAGTACATTTTAACCGTTTTTTGGGGGGCGGCTGACGGGCTTTCACCGGTAGTCCGCGGTTGCCGGGCGGGCTGGCTGCGGGCTGCGGTGGCTCCTCGCGTCGCCTCCTCGCCACGCGCCAGCAGCCGCCGGCACCCTTGCGTTCTACCGTGTTCAATCCCTGCCGCAGGCCCGCTCCTGTCTTAAATCCCTCAATATCAAATAAAACCGGATTCGTACAATTCAATGTAGGATGAAACCGTCAATTGCTCCGCCAACCAACTCAAGGATGCCGTTGGAACAGGCCGATTCCTTTTGATCCGAAAACAACCCTTGCCCATGTCGGGTTTTGCCAACCCTTCCGAAATTAACCGGGCAACAAAAGCCTGAGTTAAGTCGGAAGAGGCATACAATCCCAAATGGTGAAGCGCCACATGGCTTTTTTGCACCCGAACACTCATAAAAGGCAACGGTTGTGGCGGTGGGCAATGGTACCCGGAAGGATACAAAGAAAATGGCACTACCCAAGCCATGCCTACCGCACTGTGGCTAAGTTCAAAGCCGGAAGGCAAACCCTTGTTCAAGGCGGCAAAAATTTGTTCAAGCAGTTCAGCATCACCGCCCAAAAGACCGCTTTTCCAAGGAAATGTAGGTTGATTCATGGCAACCCTAAAGGTAGGGCTTTGCCTAAAAACCAAAGCACATAGCTTAACCTTTCTTAACCCAAATTAAACATTGGAACGCAACAGGTTGCTACCTTTGTAATCTAACTTTTAATACCCTAACACCATGTCATTAGTTGCTAAAAAAGCCCCTGAATTTTCTGCCTCTGCGGTAATCAACGGCGAAGAAATTGTTGAAAAATTTTCCCTGAACCAGTATTTGGGAAAACAACACGTTGTGTTTTTCTTCTATCCCAAAGATTTCACTTTTGTTTGCCCCACAGAATTGCACGCCTTTCAAGAGAAATTGGCTGAGTTTGAAAAACGCAATGTGGCTGTAGTGGCTTGCTCTACCGATACCGAGCAATCCCACTGGGGTTGGTTGCAAATGAGCAAAGAGCAAGGGGGCATCAAAGGAATTACCTATCCGATTGTAGCCGACACCGACAAAACCATTTCTGCCAATTTCGGCACCCTGTTCGGCGATTACGATTGGGATGAGTATGGAAATTTGGTGGCTACCGGCCCCATGATTGCTTTCCGTGGCCTTTTCTTAATCGACAAAGAAGGCATTGTTCAGCATGAGCTTATCAACCACCTTCCTTTGGGCCGCAATGTGGACGAGGCTCTTCGTATGGTAGATGCCTTGCAGTTTTTTGAAGAGCGCGGCGAGGTTTGCCCGGCAAACTGGCAACCCGGAGCCGATGGCATGACTGCCTCTCACGATGGAGTGGCCAATTACTTGTCTAAGCATTAATTCAACCTGAATTCAGGAAAAGGGGCTTCGGCCCCTTTTTTTGTGGTAAAAATTTGCCTGTTCTGCCCTGTTTTTTCTTTACCAAAAAGAACACCATGTCGGCACAAAGGAGGCAAAGAGGCCTGCTCAAAACCAAGGCGGTTTTCTATTAAAAACATTCCCTTGATGCACTTGGAATTAAAAATAAATTTCAAGGGTTCGTTTGGGATTTTACCACAAAAGCCGCCAAGTCGGCATCGGCCATTTTATAGCGATTTCCCGGCATGGCTTCAATTTTTCCTTCCAATTCCATGACCGAAAGCAAAGCCAGAATTTGGGCCGGCGATTGCCGCGTGCGCAAGGCCAGTTGATCCAAAAACAAACCGGGTTCCGAAGCCAATTCCCGAACCAAAGGCAGTTCGCTTTCGGAAAAATGAACCTCTGAAACTGCCTTTTCAAGCCGAACTGCCGTTTTCCCTTCCAAACCCAGTGCCTTTAGAACTTGCTCAGGCCGAGCCAGGGCCTTTGCATGGCCTTCGCTGATTAAAGCCAGAGGCCCGGCATAGGCGGGCTGGGTAAAAGGACCTGCAAAAGCAAACAAGGGCCGTTGGTAACGCAAAGCATGCCGTGCCGTTATCATGGCTCCCCCGCCCCGATTGGATTGAACCAACACTGCTGCCTGGCACATTCCCGCCAAAATCCGGTTGCGCTGTGGAAAAAATTCCCGCTCCGGAAGGGTGCCCGGCGGATATTCAGACCATATGCAGCCGTTTTCCAGCAAATCGGCAGCCAGAGACTCGTTCTGCAGTGGGTAAGCCAGGTCGGCCCCATGCGCCACCACCGCCATGCTAAAAAATCCGTTTCGTAGGCTTTCCCGATGAACCATGGCATCAACGCCCCTGGCCAGCCCGCTGCAAACCGAAAAGGGAATTCCACTTAAGGCTTGCATAAATCGGTTCAGCAATGGAGCTAAATCGCCGGAAGGATTTCGTGTGCCAACCATGGTTAAAGTGGGTTGGCCCGGAGGCAACATTCCCCGATGAAACAAAATAAGCGGTGCATCCGGACAACTGCGCAAGGCCGAGGGATAATGTGCATCCAGAAAAGTAAGGGTTCTGACTTGGGTTTCTGTGCATCGGAAAAGATGCTGTTCGGCTTGTTCTTCAAGCCGGGCCAGATTGTCGGCAGAAAAATAGGGTTCAAAACCGGGCTTAAACCCGGGCAAGGTTTTTCGTTCTGAGGGGCTCAACAAAAACAAGGCCGGCAGGTTTGGCAAAAAACCAATCCACCTTCGAAGACTGCGGGGGCCTATTCCCGGCATGGCATAGAGCATCAGCAGCGATTTTTCTAAACTCATACAAGTTGCAGTACTACACCGGGCGTTTTCGCAAAGGTAGGCCCAAAGCAAAACAGGCGCAAGGGGATTTTCCAAATATTCGTCTTTTTCATTCGGCCAAGCCTGCTGATTCCATCCATATTCTGTCCGAAAAAAGGAATGAAAATCCGTTACCTTTGAACTGTGAAGGCATTAAAACCGATTCAAATTTGGCTGTCGGTCATTTTTCTGTGTCCGGGAACAGCAGGCCCGGGCTTGATTGCCCAAGAATTTGACCAGCACACACTTAGGCTGGGGCCAATGGTTGAAATCACAGAAACGGGAAACGACAGAGGAGTGGGTTTGGGGGCTCGCATTGAATGGTGCATAAGCCCTTTGGTAAGCCTGGATTATCAGTATTTGTTTGGAAGCAATGGACAGGGTAATTTTTACTGCCATGTTCCCGGGGCTTTGGCGGGGTTTCTGGCGCTCGCCAGCAATTATTACAGCAATCCCTGGCAAATCAATGGTTGGTACAACACCGAATCTGACGGGCTTTTGGCCTTGGCCTTTTTGTTGCCCGAGGGTGTCGGCCTGCATTTTTATCCTCACCCCAAGTTGGAATTGGCTCCCGCCTTTGCGCCATTAGGTGCCGATTACAACATTCGGAACAATGGACGAACCAGCATCACGGGAAGTCTAATGCTTCGTGTGCATTACCAACCCATTCCCCGTTTTTCCATTTCGCCGTCCCTGGGACTTCGGTTTATTTACAGCACCGGGTTCCCTGCCTTGGTGTATGGGTTGGGATTTGGATTGAAAATTTAAGGCGGGGCAAGGCCCAATCAAAGCGAAGGCGGTTTTCTTTTAAAAACATTCCCTTGGTGAACTTTGCGGCTCCCTTGGTGCCCTTTGCGGTAAAAACTGCTCCCCAAGCCTGAACGGTTTTTTTTACCACAAAGAACTCAATGTCGGCGCAAAGGACGCAAAGTGGCCCAATCAAAGCGAAGGCCTGAAACCCTAATTTGAATCTTCTTTTGGGAATTGCCGGGCGGCAATCCAAATGCTGATTTCATACAGCAACAACAGGGGCAGGGTAATTAGAATTTGAGAAGTAACATCGGGCGGGGTTACGATGGCGGCAACCACCAGGATTACTACGATGGCATGCCGACGGTACTTGCGAAGGAATTTTGGACCAACCAATCCTAAACGGGCCAGAAAAAACACAAAAACAGGCAGTTCAAACACCAATCCCGTTCCCAAAGTAAGCTGCAATATGGTCGAAATGTACGAGATAAAAGTGGGTTTGTTTTCAATGAACGTACTCACGCTGTACGTTCCTAAAAAATGAACCGTCATGGGAGCCAAAAAAAAATACCCAAAGGCCACACCCAGAAAAAACAAAAAACTTGAAAAGAAAACAATGCCCGAAATTTTTTTCTGCTCATGCAGGTGCAGAGCCGGACGAACAAACTTCCATATTTCAAACAAAATGTATGGAAAGGCCAACACAATTCCGGCAATTAAGCAAGCCCAAATATGCCAGGTGAACTGCCCACTCATGCTAATATTTTGAAACCCCAAGGCGGAAAGCTCACCAAGGCAAAGTGTCTCAACATGAAGGAGTTGTCCAAGCCGGCAAAGGGCTTTTTTGGTTAAAAAGTCCGAGCGATAGGGGCCAAACAATACCGTATCGAACAGAAAATCGGTGAAAATAAAAGCCAAAATGCTGCCAATCAATACAGCGATGCAGCTTCGCCACAGGTGTCCGCGAAGTTCTTCAACATGCTGCAAAAAGGACATTTCCTTGTGCTCGGCCATGCCACGAAGGTATTAAAATAGGGGCAGATTACTCAGGCTTCCTGGTCAATCAGCCAGCGGACGTCCATGGCTTCTTCCCAATTGTTCCACAGGTATTTTACCCAAGGCGAAGCAACGACCTTTTTCAGGTCTGCGGGTTTATCGGCCAGAATTTTCGCCATTTCTACGCCCATGCGTTGAATTTCGAACATCAATTGTTCGTTTTGGTCTTCCGGAGTTTCCTCGGGAATCAAATCGTAAATTTCGGCGGCTTCCAACAAAAAGTATTGGTTTTGAAGCTGTTCCGGGCCAAAATAATGCCGGGTGCGTTCCAAAAAATCTTGCAGCAAATCGGCATCGGGCACCGATTGAGATTGCAGGTAAGCTCCAAATTCAAACAACCGTTCCAGTCCGGCCATAAAAGGAGCCTGTATGGCCACGGGTTCATCGCCTTCAAAAATCTGGCTGGGAATCATTTCCGGAGCGGTGCTTAAAGCTACTTTAAACCAAAAAGGAATGGGATGCCACGATTCAGACAAAAACAAAAGTTCCTCTTCATCGTCGCGGTAGGCATAGAAATAGGCCCGGTTTGCCATGCGTCAAGTAGAAAATTTGGCTTTAAAAATAGTTTTTTATTCCATTTTTATCTAAAAAAACAGGCAACAATCTCATTTTTAAGCTATAAAAGGCGATTTTTGGGGTTTTTTGGGCGGCAAACGGGCTTTCAGGGCTTGTCCGCGGCCACCGGGCGGGGTGGCTGCGGGCTGCGGGGGCTCCTCGCGTCGCCTCCTCGCCGCGCGCCACCGGCCGCCGGTTTCCTTGCGGGCAAGCCTCTTCAATCCCTGCCGCGGCACTCATGCCTACGAATTGCCGGTCAAGGTTAATGGCCTGAACAGACTCTGCTTTAGGGGCGAACCCCCACCACAAAACGGTCGCTGCGCTTATATCCGCCCGGACCGGTGCTCATCAATACATAACTGCCCGAGGGCAGGTTGCCAAGGCTTAGACTCAGGCTCTTTTCTCCGTTTAGATTTCGGCTTTCCTGTTGTAGGGTTCGTCCCAACAAGTCCATAACCATAAATACATACCGCCCCTGCAATTCGGTGTGGAATTCCAGGTTAACATTGCCATATGCCGGATTGGGGTACAATTTCCAGGTTTGTTCAGCCAATATGCCCGTTGACATTTGGTATCCCACTGTAAATTGAAAATCCACCCCGTTGCCAAAATCCCCACCAAAATTTTTAAGCTGCGAATAGGGCGAAACGGCATCCATTATACGCAAAGACCCTGTTCCTGCGGGTTGGTTCGCCCAAAAGGCAATGCCGTCGCCACCAACGTCGTTGAACTTAAAACGATAGCAGCCGGCACCAAGCCGTATGGTGTCTCGGGCCAATGTATTTATGGGAAAGGAACTTCGGGAACGAACTACCTGCCCATTGACGTCTTCAATCGACCAGGTGTTTTCGCTCGGAAGCATATTGGTTTTAAAGAATATAAAAAACGAATCCGGAAGTTGGGCTACCGCCTGAAATGTACTCTGCTGCTCATTGTTGAAGGCCACCTCGTCGGCCTGTCCGTTGGCTTCAGTTATTCTTGCAAAAAACGTGTTGGCCCCAAAAGAATTAAACCAACTGCTTAATGGCGGCAAATCTATTTCCGCCTGGGCCAGCAAGGCCAAATTTCCGGTCCAGTTGTACACCTGAGAGCTGCCACCGCTCACCCCGTATTCTATTTTGGCCGAAGTCAATGCGGCTCCTCCGTTGTTGCGTATCCGAATTTTTGGACTTCCACAAATAGGGTTAAACCGCGAATGGTTAAGGTCGCTGCTCGGAGCCAAAATCTCTTCGACCGAGGCATCGTTTTGGTAGGTCGGAGGCAAATAATCAATCAAATGCCCCTCGGTAATGTAACTGCAGTAGTTGTTGTTTACATTGGTAAAGGCTTGCATATCAAAGGCAATCAGATTGTTTTGGCCAACAAAGTACGGAGTAACGGTATGCCTGAACCAGGGAACAGAACTGCCCGGACACCAGTTTGCCCGATCATAAACCCAGGTGCCGCCCTGAGGAAAAATCGGATTCCAACCACAGGTGTTGTTCCATACCGCAGCCGAAGCTTGAGATTGGCTGTTCACCTTCAGGTAGTAGTTCTTGCTGCAGAACTCCGCACAATTCTCGTTCCCTCCAAATCCATGGCCTGTAATGTACAGTAGTGCATCCGTACGAGTAGCCCCGGGGTAGGGCTGATGCATCAAAGGACTCATGTAATTTCCAATGGGATTGCTTGGATCCCCATACGGAAAACTTCCCCCAAACATTTTTTGAAGCCGGGCCACCTTCAACGGCGGCTCGCCCTCTACAAAATGAAAGTTCAGGCTAACCGTAAATCCGTCTTGATACCCACTGTAAAAGGCCCGAATTTCAACCGAATCCTTTAGCAAATGCTGAAAATCGGTAACATCAAACCGATAAGTCCATTTCCAGGTATTGGGATAGGTGCCCGCATAGGGAGTAATCAATCGTCCAATTTCAAGGTTCTCAATTACCTCAAAAACAGAATAGGTGGTTGTGTAAGATTGATAAACAATGGTGTCGGCCGACCAATGCATTGTGTCGATGATGCTTCCCAGCGAGTCAAACACCAAATAACTGCCCCAAGCCGGCCAGCCGTTCAGCGTATCGGTGGCTTGTGCCGGCTGCTGAGGATTTTGGAACAAGATGGCCTGCAACGGAGCATTGAAGGTGGTGTCAACCGATTGTGTAACCGAGTTCCAGGCTGTGCTGAAGGTGGGTGTCCACGAAATGCCAACCGAATCCGGGCTGGTATTTCCCACTTTTACATAGGGGTTTTGCACCTGATTCGAGTCTAAGGTTCCCGTGGGGCGACGCAAAAAAATCTGCGTGGTATAATCCCATTCTGAGCAACCGCTGCCGGGGCAGCCCAAGGTGTAATCCATGATAACTTTATAAAAGGGCCCTTGCCCGGCCGAAGGAAATTGCCCCCAACGGTCGTAATTCCCATACCAACTCATGTGTACATCTTGGTGGCTCTGTACGTGAAGGGTGTCGCCGGGGCCGGCCCAACCCAGGAAGGGGGTAAACATCAAAAACAAAGCGTATATTTTTTTCATGCTGTGTGGAGCTTAATTATCTTTGAGTAAACAATTATGAAAGCCAAAGTTACTATTTTAAGGATGCGACCCTATTTTCTTTTTGGTATTCTGATGAATATGGTTTTTTTTGCCGCTTGTGCTTCAAATACAAAGATGAAAAGCGGCCCGGAATCCGGAATAAAACCCGGCAGCGATTTGCCTCCGCCACGCCCTGCCGTAATTGGCCCGCCCGAAGGCGTTAAAAAAGTGAAGCCTGTTCCACCCGGTGCCGACCGCCCCGTTGGCGAGCCGCCCCGACAGCCACCGTTGTAATGTGCTATACCGTTTCAGCCTATTATACTCGGGCCGAATCTGCCCTTCAAAAGGAGGCAACGTCCGGGCTTTTCTCTCAAGGCAGGGTGTCGGCCATGCGCGATAAACGGCCTGTTTTAGGCGTTATTACCGCCGAAAACAACGGAATTGAACCCATGCTTTGGGGTTTGGTGCCCGCATGGAATAAACACATCGATGAATCATGGCGCCGTAAAATGGCCAACGCTACCGTAGAACGACTGAACAGCAGTCCCGCCTTTAAACCCTCATTTACCTACCGCCGGGGTGCCGTTTTGGTACGCTCCTTTTTTGAATGGAGGCACGAAGGCCGAAAAAAAATTCCCTACGAAATTCTGCGCAGCGATGGGCAAGATATGCTGTTGGGAGCCATTTGGGCCGACAACAACCGGCTGGATTTGCGCTCGTTTTCTTTGGTTACCGTTCCGGCAAACCCAACCATGGCATTCATTCACAACAGCAAACAACGCATGCCTTTGGTGCTGGAACAGGGAGCGGCCCTTCAGGATTGGATTCATGGAAGTCCCGAACAGGCCCTTTTGCAAGCGGTTCCTGCCAGGGAAGGTGTTTTGGTTGGAAAATTGGATGGGGGCACTTCTCCCGGCCTGGCGCTTGAATTTTAATAATCCCTGCATGTTGATTAGGCCTCTTTGCGTCCTTTGCGCCGACATAGAGTTCTTTGTGGTAAAAAAAACCAACCAAGCCATTCCGGTTCCGTTTATACCGCAATGGGTACAGAGGAATGCCACGAAAAGAAAACCGCTGAATAGACCTATCTTTGACCCATGATAAACTTGTTTGATTTAAGTGGTCGAGTCGCCATCGTTACCGGAGCCGGGGGGTTAATCGGGCAAAACCATGTGCGGGCTTTAAGTTCAGCCGGGGCCTTTGTGGTTGCCTTAGACTTAAAAAAGGAGCTTTGCCAAGGCCTTGAACAAGAAAACCCTGAAAAAGTAATGGCCCTTGGAGCCAACATCACCAAAGCCGAAGAGTTGAAGGCGGTATTGACTGCAACAGAATCGCGCTGGGGAATTCCCCATATTTTGGTAAACAATGCCGCCATCAACGACATGTTTGAAAATCCGGCGCTGGCGGCCGAACAGTCTGCGTTTGAAAATTATCCGGTAGATATGTTCCGTGCCTCGTTGGAAGTAAACGTTACCGGCATGTTCCTTTGCTGCCAGGTGCTGGGAACCGCAATGGCCAAGGCCGGCAGAGGATCCATCATCAACGTGGCCTCGACCTACGGAATGGTTGGGCCCGACCAAAGCATTTACAAAAACCCTCAGGGGGAACAAACCTTTTATAAATCGGCGGCCTACCCGGCCACCAAAGGCGCCGTCATTAATTTTACCCGCTTCTTATCGGCCTATTGGGGCCACAAGGGTATTCGGGTAAACACCCTTTCGCCCGGCGGCGTTGAAAACGGGCAAACCGATTGGTTTATTCAAAACTATTCCGCCAAAACCACCTTGGGCCGCATGGCCGCCCCCTCCGATTACATGGGCGCTGTGGTCTTTTTAGCCTCAGACGCCAGTTCCTACATGAGCGGGGCTAACCTGGTTGTTGACGGTGGCTGGACTGCAATCTAATTTCCACCATGCCTCTAATCAAACGCATACCCCGACTTCTGCTGCGCTGGTTCTTGCAAGGCCTTCTGCTTTCGGCTCCCCTGGGCCTTACCCTTTACGCTTTATATTTCAGCTTCACCTATTTAGACGGTCTGGCGCATTATAAGGTTCCCGGTTTGGGCATCTTGTTTGTTTTGGCGGGCGTTACCCTGATTGGCGCCCTTGGCTCAACCCTCATTGCCCAGCCTTTGCTTTCATGGCTGGAAAAAGGACTTGAAAAAACACCCCTGATAAAGGTTATTTATGGGTCGGTAAAAGACTTGCTTTCGGCTTTCGTAGGCGAAGAAAAGCCCTTCAACAAACCTGTGTTGGTGTTGGTTTCGGAAATGCCCAAAATGTATAAATTGGGATTTATTACACGTGAACACCTTGAACCCGAGATTTTTGGTCCCGACAAAACCGGGGTTTATTTGCCCAAGTCATACGGTTTCGTGGGCGATTATGTGGTGGTAAATTCAAATCAATTAAAGCCCATAGATTGGCCTGCTGCCGAGGTGATGAAGCACATAATTTCGGGTGGAATTGTGGGAGTGCAAACCAAAAAAGCCATGTCAAATTCCCAGTCCAACGACAAAACGCTGTCCGGGGATGCCGAAGGTTCGGGCTCCATTTAGTCGGTATTCAACAATTGTCGGTTGAAAACAAGTTGCTGCACCCGGAATATCAGCAACTTTGGTGCTATTTTTGTGAAGTATTTCCCGCTTATGGAAAACATACACAAAGGACTGAAAATTGGAATTTTTGCGGGATTGGGGCTGTTGGTATTGATAAATATTGCCATTTTTTCCGCTGTTTTCATTAAGCAGGGGCAAACTGCGGAATCAGAACCAACAAGGGTTGAAGTTTCTGAAATCGAGAATGGGTCGGGTAGAATTCAACGCATGGTTTTAAGGGGGATCGACTTTTTGTTTGGTCCTGCCACCTTTCCTTGATTTTTTTGTGTTTGTTTTTTTGGGGGGCGTGCCGGCCTGCGGACCGGCACCGGGCTTTCCGTTTCAATGCCCTGCGGGCATTTCCACTGCAATCCCTCGCCCGGGGCCGCCTAAACCGGAAAACGGTCAAACATTAGATTTGGTCGGGGTTTTCCTGTCCATCTAAATCGTCGAGTTCAGAACCTTCCTCAAGATTATCGGGGATTTCCAAAAGGGCTCTGGCTTCAACGGGGTCAATCAAACTAACCTGGCGCAATTTGCGCGTCATCACGCTGGTGCGTGTTGACCTTAAGTCTTGAAGGGAACGGGAAGCACTGCTAAGTTGCTTATCGACCTTTTCCAATTGTATCTGAAATTTATCAAATTCGGTTTTAACGGCTTCTAAAATTTTCCATACTTCCGAGCTTCGGCGTTGAACGGCCAGGGTTCTAAAGCCCATTTGAAGGCTGTTCAGCAAGGCCGAAAGGGTTGTGGGGCCAACCACGGTAACGCGGTAGCTGCGCTGCAGGTTTTCGAATAAACCCGGATGCCGAAGGATTTCACCATACAAGCTTTCAATCGGCAAAAACATAAGTGCAAAATCGGTGGTGTGCGGGGGATCCAGGTATTTTTCACTGATGTCGCGGGCAAATCCTTCTACGGCCCTTAAAAGTTCTTTGCTGCATTGTTCAATCTGCACAGGGTCTGCGGCATCGTAGGCCAGCAGCAATTTTTCATACGATTGAATTGGAAATTTTGAATCAATGGGCAGCCAAACCCATTCTGCAATTTCTTTTCCGGGCAATTTAACAGCAAACTCAACATTAGCCTGGCTGCCTTTTTTGGGAGCAACATTCCGCTCGTATTGCTCTGGGGTAAGCAGTTGTTCCAAAATATTTTCAAGCATGTATTCCCCCAAAATACCGCGGGTTTTAACGTTGTCAAGAACCTTTTTTAAATCGCCAACCCCGGTGGCGATGCTTTGCATTTCGCCCAGGCCTTTGTGAACCAGCTCTAGCCGCTCGCTGACCAATTTGAACGACTCCCCTAGCCTTTTTTCCAGGGTTTCGTGCAATTTCTGGTCAACTGTATGCCTCATTTGGTTCAGTTGCTTTTCGTTGTCTTCACGAATGGCATTCAATTGTTTTTCAATGGATTCCCGAATTTCTTTCAGGTTTTGAATCGCCGCTTGGCTTTGTTCCTTTTGTTGATTTATTTGCTCGGTCGAATTCACCTTGGTTTGATCGACCAGGGTTTGGAACTGGGTTGCCGAGGCCTGACTAAATTGCTGAAGGGATTTGGTTAATTCCTCTCGGTCGCCACGGGCTAATGTTTGCGATTCGGTTCTTTGGCGTTGCAATTCGTCTTGAAACAATTTGGCTGTTTTTTCTTGAGAGGCATCGAATCGAATCAAGGCTTCTTTGATGCCATTCATTTCGGTTGAGGGGGCATTACGACGGATCAAAACAAAGCCCAGAATAAGAATCAAAAGAGCTAAAACCAGGTAGATAAGAATGGATTCCATGAATAAAAAATGAATGCTTAAAGTAAAAAATGGGTTTAATTTTGAAGGAGTTTGAGCAATTGAACGGCGGCTTGGGGTATTTTAGTACCCGGGCCAAAAACGGCCGCGGCACCGGCCTGAAACAAAAAGGGGTAATCGGCCGAAGGAATAACGCCGCCAACCACCACGACAATGTCGGCCCTGCCGAAGGATTTAAGTTCTTTGATTACTTCCGGCACAAGGGTTTTATGGCCTGCCGCCAGGGAGCTGATGCCAAGGAAATGCACATCGTTTTCAACGGCCATTTTAGCCACCTCGGCCGGAGTTTGAAACAGGGGGCCAACATCCACATCAAAGCCCAAATCGGCAAACGAAGTTGCAATGATTTTGGCACCCCTGTCGTGGCCATCCTGGCCCATTTTAGCCACAAGAATCCTTGGGCGGCGTCCGGTAGTTTCTAAAAAGGCCCGAACGCTGTCTTGGGCTTCCTTGAATTGCGAATCCTTTTTCATGCCTTGAGAATAAACGCCGGAAATGGTTTGAATATTGGCTTGGTAGCGGCCGAAAACCTGTTCCAAGGCCTCTGAAATTTCGCCCAGTGTGGCCCGAGCTCTTGCGGCCTGAATGGCCATTTCCAGCAAATTTGCCTTTGGGTCTGTGGCGGCTTTTACCAAATTTTGAAGCTGAAACTGCACCGCCTGTTCATTTCGTCGGGCCTTTAATTCTTGAATTCCCTTTATTTGGGCATTTCGCACCTCTTGATTGTCAACCTCGAGCAATTCTATCGGCGTTGATTCATCGCAGGGATATGTATTTACACCAATCAACACTTCTTCACCGCTATCAATGCGGGCTTGTTTTTTTGCGGCGGCTTCCTCGATGCGTCGTTTCGGAAGGCCTTGCTCAATGGCCTTGGTCATTCCGCCCAAGGCTTCAATTTCGGACAGGTGTTCTTTTGTGCGTCTGATGAGCATTCCGGTCAGGTATTCCACATAATGGCTGCCCCCCCAAGGGTCAATGCTTGAGGTGATGCCTGCTTCTTCGGCCAAAATCAATTGGGTGTTTCGAGCAATGCGGGCCGAAAAATCGGTTGGCAAGGCAATGGCTTCGTCCAGGCTGTTGGTATGCAAAGACTGGGTTCCACCAAGAACTGCGGCAAGTGCTTCATTGGCTGTTCGAACCACATTGTTAAAGGGGTCTTGCTCGGTAAGGCTGTAGCCTGAGGTTTGGCAATGGGTTCGAAGCATCAACGATTTTGGATTGGAAGAACCCAGGCCGGCAAGCAATTCTGCCCAAATTTGCCGAGATGCCCTAAGTTTTGCAATTTCCATAAAATGATTCATGCCAATGGCGAAGAAAAAGCTAAGCCTTGGAGCAAAATCATCAATATGAAGGCCGGCCGCCAGGCCTGTTCGGACGTATTCCAGGCCATCGGCCAAGGTGTATGCAAGTTCCAGATCGGCCGGAGCCCCGGCCTCGTGCATATGGTAGCCCGAAATGGAAATGGAATTAAATCGGGGCATTGAGGCCGAGGTATATTTAAAAATATCGGCAATAATCCGCATGCTGGGTGCCGGCGGGTAAATGTAGGTGTTGCGCACCATGAATTCCTTCAGAATGTCGTTTTGAATGGTTCCCGACAACAGGGCGGGGGCAACGCCCTGCTCTTCGGCAGCCACAATGTAAAAAGCCATAATGGGCAAAACAGCACCATTCATGGTCATTGAAACAGACATTTCTTGCAATGGTATTCCATCAAAAAGCCTTTTCATGTCTTCTACGGAATCAATAGCCACACCGGCTTTTCCTACATCTCCTTGCACCCTTGGGTGGTCGGAATCGTAGCCACGGTGAGTAGCCAAATCAAAGGCCACCGATAAGCCTTTTTGGCCTGCGGCCAAATTTCGTCGATAAAAGGCATTCGAAGCTTCTGCCGTTGAAAATCCTGCGTATTGCCTTAGTGTCCAAGGTTTTATGGCATACATGGTAGGGTAAGGCCCTCGTAAAAACGGGGGCAACCCCGGCAAACTATCCACATGGTTAAATTCAGCAACATCCTCCGGGGAATACCTTGATTTCAGCAAAATTCCTTCGGGGCTGATAAATTCTTCCCCCGGCATAGCCGGCTGAACTTTAAAGGCCTGCAAATTCAATTTTTTATAGGCTGGTTTCATGGCTTACTTTCAGGTTGTTTTTTCCATTTTCAGTCGTTCCACTTCCAGGCCTTCGCTCAGTCGTTCCGGCCTTAGTTTTAAAAACTGAAGGTCTTCCTCGGGTTCGGCAGGCAAAATTCGGGTAAATTCCTTTGCCATCTTTTGCTGTTCATCTGCATAGGTGTTGCTGCCCACCAAGACTTTTTTGCGGTTTAAAAATCCTTTTTTTTCTTCTTCCGCCTTAAAGGCGACCTGCTGCTGAATAAAATTGGATTTAAGGGCATCTGCCATTCCCCCCAATTCTTCGATTTCCAAAAATAAATTCCAGGCGGCTTCGGCCAGTTGTTGAGTTCTGTTTTCAAGGAAATAGGCGCCCTTTGCGGGGTCGGCCACCCCATTTACACCGGCTTCCGCCTTTAATATCAATCCGATGTTTCGAGCCCAACGGTACGAAGCGGCCTCTGCCTCCCTAAAAAATCCATCAAAGGCCCTGTTTGATAAGCTATCCGCACCTCCTATCAATGCGGCATGGCTTTCAATCCCGGCCCGAACCAAATTGTTGTGGGCATCGTAAAGCGTTTTATTGCGCTCGGCACTTTCTATGTGAATGTGCGGTTTTACATAGGGCAGAGTTCGTGAATCCAACAGGTTTTTCCAAAGCAACAAAAAGGCTCGGGGTTTTAGCATTTCAGTAAAATAATCTGAGGTGCATAAAGCGCTAAAATGCAACATCAGGGTTGAAAGCAGTTTGCCTTCTTCCAAGCCTCGTTTAGAAAGCTCTTCCAGGTAATCTGAAGCCAAGGCCAGGGCAAAGGCCAATTCCTGAACAGGGCTGCATCCGCACTCTCGATAAAAGCCCGCCTGAATGTGCAGCCATTTTCCTGCCGGCATCTCAGACAATGCGAATTCAATGGTTTTATGAAGCACATCAAAAAGGTTGGTTCTTCCTCCTTCCAATTTTCCTTTGCGTGCCGACAGGGTTAATGGGTCTAATAAAACACCGCCAAAAATCGCATCAAGATTAAAGCCCTTCCCGGCTAAATAATCTATCCAAAGAAAAACCCCTGCGGTCGAAGAATCTGCAAGATCCCAAAAAACAGGCAAGCCCCAATCCAGATGAATTCCCTCAAGCAACCTGTCCCAGTCCTGCTCGGATGGCAGGGCTGTGTGGCTAAATATCAACCCGCTGACCCCTCCATTCAAGGACTCAAGTGCCCTTTGGTTTGCCCGGGAAATCCGTTCAATTTGTATTCGCTGCCAAATCTCACATTTGTTTTGATTTTCAGGAAGCGGAATGGCCGATTGCAGGTCTTCAGAACGGTATAAAGCCTTCATTCCAAGGCCGTCTGAATCTGTTTTAGCCAGGGCTTTTAGTTCCTCCGGGTTTTTTATTGAGGCCTTTACAGCCGAAACCCAATCAACGGTCTCAAACTCATCCTGAAAAGAAAAGATTTTCATAGCGGTAAAGATAGGCATTGGGCAAAGCATGGCAAAGCCAATTTACCAATGAAAAAAACGGTTGTCGTTTTTGAAAAAAGGAGTTGAGTGTCCTCAATTCTAGTTTTTTCTGCGTTTTATTTGAATGTTTGACTAAGGCAATGATTGTTTTTTGCACTTGTTTTTAAGGATTGCATTCAACATGGATTTCTACCATTTCTTAAATCCTAAAATCTCTGCGTATGTTTGCATCAAGCTAAATTCTATTGTGGGGAAATTTATCCTGGTTTTTTGGGGAATCGCAATAAGCATCTCGGTCGTTGCTCAGCCGGGTTGCCCGGAAGTTTTTGCAGGAAACGACACCGTGGTGCCTTGCACCAATTCCTGCCTGGATTTGGTGGCAAAACCTTTTCGGGTGGGCGAAACCACCTCGTACTCCGTTGAATCCATTCCCTACAATCCCCCGTTTCCCTTCACTTCCGGAACCCCGCTTTTTATCGGAATTGATGACATTTGGAGCCCGGAACTGCCGCTTCCATTCCCTTTTTGTTATTTCGGCGGCTTCTACAATCAAGTAGTGGTGGGTACCAATGGAGTTTTAACCTTTGATATTACTCAGGCAAACAATTACTGTGCCTGGGCGTTCACCGCCACTTTGCCCAGCAACACCTTGTTCCCCAATACCATTTACGGTGCTTATCACGACATAGACCCCTCTATTTGTGGTCAGATTGCCGTTCAGGTTACGGGCACAGCCCCCTGCCGAACCTTTGTCTTTAATTTCTCAAATGTGTGCCATTTCAGTTGCAACAACCTGCAAACCACCCAACAGATTGTACTGTATGAAACCACAAACATTATTGAAGTTTACATCCAAAATAAGCCGACCTGTTCAAACTGGAACAGCGGGAATGCCTTGATTGGAATTCAAGATGCCTCAGCCACTACAGCTGTGGTTCCTCCCAACCGGAACACCGGCCCTTGGACCGCGTCGAACGAGGCTTGGAGATTTGTTCCAAACGGAGCCCCCACCTATCAGGTTCGATGGTTTCAGGGCGGAAACCTGATCGGGCAGGGCGATACGGTAACCGTTTGCCCCAACACCCAAACAACCTATACGGCTCAGGTGGTTTATACCCGGTGCGACAGCAGCCAGATTACCGTAACCGACGATGTTGTTGTGGATTTGACTGGAAGTCCGGCGAATCCTTCCGCAAATTTGCCTTTGTGCGAGGGGGATACGCTGCGCCTCCAATCCAATTCCGGTGGCCCCGGTTATGTATGGACCGGCCCCTCAAATTTCAGTTCCCTGGCTTCCAATCCTATTCTGGAAAATGCAGGGCAGGGGAACGCTGGATTGTACACCCTAACTGTTACAGATTCTTCAGGTTGCGTTTCTACCGGTACCGTTTCGGTTTATGTAAATCTTTTGCCCAAACCGGATTTTACTTTTGCTCAACCCATTTGCGAAGGGCAGCCCGTCATACTTACCGATTTTTCTACGTTTCCTGCCCCCGGAACAGGGGGCAGCTATGCCTGGTACATCCACGGTTCTTCCGGATATTCCGACACCAGCACCGCACCCTTGCCTGTGTTTAGTGCTGTGCCTATGGGTTCCTTTGAGATTCTCCTTGTTTTAACCTCCGACAGCGGTTGCACAGATACCCTGGGCCGTACCGGAATTGTTTCTGAAAATCCTCAGGCTATGTTTTCGTACCAAACCCTTTGCTTTAAAGAAAACAGGTATCAAGACAGTTCAATTGGTGGTACCCCGCCCTATTCGCTGGCCTGGGACTGGAACAACGATGGCATTGCCGACACCACAGTTCAGTCGTTTTCTTATATTCATCCTCAATCCACCGGACAGCAAGTTAAGTTAACGGCAACAGACAGTTTGGGCTGCCGCTCAGACACAACAATCAGCGTAATGGTAATGGAAGCGGTAGACGAACCCATTATGCCAAACGTACTGCATTTGAACCCCGACATTCCCGGCAACAATTGTTGGAATTTTGAATTGTTCGCACCCGGATTTAATCTATGCATTGATTATGATTTACGGGTTTATAGCCGCTGGGGTATTTTGGTCTTTAGCACCGAAAACACGTCGGTTAATCCGGACCTAAATTGCTCGCATTGTTTCTGTGGCAAAACCAACAACCAATTGCCCCTTTCTTCGGGAACGTATTTTTACATTTTGGACGGGAAAGGCGAACATGGGGAAGGCATTGAACTTCAAGGCCGGTTGATGGTGATGGAATAATTGCTTTATCGCACTTATTGGTTTTTCAGTGGCCCTGAAAATAAAGAAACTCCGCGGTTTCCTTTTTTATCAGCGGCGGATTGCCGAATTGTTCTTTATTATTTAACCTGATTTTTAGTGCAATTAATATAAATTTGATGTATAAATTCGGCAAACTCCTTCTCATTCATAAAATTAAATTCTTGCTATGAAAATAAATCGACTGATTCTATCCTTGACATTTGGGTTTGCGTTGATGTCGCTTCATGGCCAATCCAATATTACAACCTTTCTGCGGGTTGAAAAAATACCCGGCCTGAACTTCGGCCTCGCTTTTTCTGAAACCAACGACATGGGCTTTATCGGAACCGGTCAAGACGATGGGCCGGGGGGACACGGAATTTGCGATTTATACGTGATGAAGGTAGATGAGTGCGGTGTAACGCAATGGTATTATCGTTATGGAGGCAACGAAGAGGAAGGGGGGAAATTTGTGCGGCAAACCGGCAACGGGGGTTACATTATTGCCGGGTTAGCCCAAACCTGGGGCGCCGGAGGCTACGACGCCTGGCTTGTTCGATTAAATCCCCAAGGTCAGTTGCTCTGGTCTAAAACCTTCGGAACCCCTCATGACGATTTTGGACTGTGCACCGATGAAACCCCCGACGGCGGATTCTTGATGAGCGGTTTCTGGGGCAGCCCTCATTATGGTTTTGTTTTAAAAACCGACGCCAATGGCAATACGGTTTGGCAAAAAAATGTAGAACTCAACAATGCCTGGGTTAATTATGTGGAAGCATTGCCGGGCGGAGATATTTTTATTGCCGGCCAATACTCAGGCTCTTTTGGTGGGCAAGATATGTTTGCAGCTCGACTGAATTCCTCAGGTGTCCCCATTTGGACCCGCAGCTATGGAATGGCCGGAAACGACGGTATCGACTGGGATTTGTCAGGAAGGATTACTCCATCGGGCAATCTGCTGATTTCTGCCTCAACCTCGAGCTTAGGCCAGGGGTACGACTTGCTTCTAATGAACATCAACGGAGCCAACGGAAGCATTCAATGGTCAAAAGCACTGCAAGGCTCCGGAGAAGACCGCTCTCATTTTGTAAATTATACCTCGAACAACCTGATTTTACAAAGTGGATACACCACAACCTGGGGAAATGGAGGGGCCGATGTACTCTTTAATGTGTATGATACCCTTGGCAATCGGCTGTGGAGCAAAACCTACGGCAGCAATAGCCTGGATAAAGGTTGGGGAATTCAGGAAACTCAAGACGGAGGCTTTTTGGTGTCGGCTTCCACCCAAGGATTTGGTGCTCTGTATTTTGACCCCATGTTTATTAAGGTTGATAGTCTGGGAGGATTGCCCAACTGCCCCTACAGTACAACACCAAACCCGACTATGCTTAACCCGAACTTGTCCAGCGGCTCATTGAATCCTGCCTACGCAAGCATCTCAATCCTAACCTCAGCACCCAACCCCGCTCCCATTTCAAATATGCCAAACAGCGATATCATCTGCTTTAATTGCAACAATGTGCCCCAATTCGTGGTTTCTGACACTACAATTTGCCTGGGCGACTCCATTATTCTTTGGAACAATACCACAGTAGGCCTCATTTGCACTCAAAATTGGGAAATCAACGACAGCAGCGGGGTGCTACTGGTTTCCATTCCCGGAACAGATAGCCTGATTTACTATTTCAACCAGGTAGGACGATACAAACTTCGGCTTCAGGCGACCTGCAACAACGTTACAAATTACGACTCTGTTGAGGTGGTTATTCGCCCCAAGCCGGAGGCAAACATGTCGATTAATCCCCTTTGCCTGAATGCCCAACCCAGCCAATTCGGTGGCTCGTCAACCTTTTTCCCTACCCAATGGAACTGGAATTTTGGCGATGGCAACTCTTCAAATCAGCAAAATCCTGCCCACACCTATTCCCAGCCCGGAAACTATCAGGTTCAACTGTTGGTTACCAATATGTATGGCTGCCTTGATACCATCATCGACACCTTAAACATTTATCCTGTTCCCCAAGCAAGCATTCAAGCCCCGGGCACGCTCTGCTTTGGTCAAACTTCTACCGCAAACGTTCAAATCAACGGTGGAACCGCTCCCTATACTCAGGTTTGGAATACCGGAGCAACGACCACTTCTATTCCGCTGAATGCCACCGGAAACATCAATTTGTCGGTTCAGGTTATTGATTCCAATGGTTGTATAGCCCTATTGGCAACCGATACGGTACTTGTTAGCCCTCAACTTTTTGTCAATGCCCCGGTTGATGACACCATTTGCTTAGGGCAAACGGCTTCGCTGGGAGCCAATTTGCAGGGAGGCAACGGCAATGCGACCTTAAGTTGGACCAATGGTGTTCCCCCGGGCCCCGGACCGCACATGGTTTCGCCAACGCAAACCACAACCTACATTGTTACAGCCTCCGATGGTTGCTCCATTCCGAACGATTCAGATACCATCACTGTGGTGGTGAATCCTATGCCAACGGCCTCGTTTACCGGCAATCCCCTTCAGGGCTGTGAACCCTTAACCGTTCAATTTCAAAGCAACAGTTCGGTAAACGGTGGCCAAATCGCGTCACAACTTTGGTTTTTTGGCGATGGAAACTCCGCGGGAAGCTCAAGCGTTTTGCATACCTTCGACAGCAACGGAACCTATCCTGTTACGCTTATCGTTACCTCCGACCGGGGTTGTGTGGATTCTGTTACCCCTCCGGCCATTGTGGTTCATCCCTTGCCCGTTGCAGGGTTTTCTTTCCCGCTTCCCCATTGCGAAGGCCAGGCCTTGGTATTGACCGACTCATCCTCTGTGGATTCCCCGGGAATTATCTCTGTTTATGCTTGGAGTATCACCTCTCCTGCCGGGTATATCAACAGCTCCAATCAAACCAACCCAAGCTTCAGCAATGTTCCCGTCGGAACGTTTCTGGTTCAACTCATCGTTGCCACCGATAAAGGCTGCCTCGACACCATTTTGCTTGACGGAACCGTTTCCAATAACCCTGAAGCTTTATTTAATTACCAATCCTTATGTCCGCTTCAAAACGCCTACCAAGATAGCTCAACAGGAGGAATGCCGCCTTATTCGCTTGCCTGGGATTGGAACAGCGACGGAGTAACCGATACCACTGTGGAAAGTTTCATTTACAACCACCCTTCGTCTTCAAATCAAAAAATGGCTTTGACCGTTACCGATGCCCAGGGCTGCCGTTCTACCCTTGTTCTGCCTGTAGTGGTAATGGATTCCATCGACATTCCCAAAATGCCCAATGTTTTGCACCGCAACCCAAGCATTCCGGGCAACGATTGCTGGGATTTTGAAGTTTTTGCCCCCGGCTTTAATCCGTGCATTGATTACGACTTTTATGTTTACAACCGCTGGGGGACTTTGGTCTTTCAAACAGAAAACACAAAAACCAACCCCGATTTGAATTGCTTGCGCTGCTTTTGCGGTGAATCCTCTAACAAAACCCTGCTCAGTACCGGTATTTACTTCTATATCTTAAAAGGCAAAGGTGAATTTGGTCAAGGCATGGATCTGCAAGGACAACTCATGCTGATGGAATAATGAAATGCCTCTGCTGAAAGATTTTGGTCTTTTTGCCTCTCTTCAAGGCCTTTCCCCCATAAACTTTTGTTAACTTTACATTAATCCAATGTTTAATTAAGTACTGTATGAAAGGTATTCTCTCGCCTATTTGGCTCGCGTTTATCGGTTGTTTTTCAACCTCTGTGGCGGCATATAGCCAGCGAGAGATGGTTGCTGCCGGTGGAGATGCACAGGGCGGAACTGGCTCTGTTGCCTGGTCCATCGGGCAAATTGCATACGTCAACATCACAGGCCAAAGCGGGTATTCGGCCGAGGGGGTTCAACAGCCGGCTGAATTTTTTCTGTCGGGAGTCAATGCAGAATTTATGCCTCAATTTAGTGTGTTCCCAAACCCAAGCAACCGGCAAATTCATATTGATGGGCTTCAATTTGAACAAGGCCCCATCTCTTTTCAAATTTTCAATCAGGCAGGCCAACTCATTTCCGAGGGGCGAATTCAATCTGGATTCCCCGAGATTTCGGTGCAACACCTTCCTGCTGGGGTATATACGCTTGGCTTTCCATCAAAAAGCCACCTCGAACACCTCGTTTTTGTTAAACATTAATTCCCTTCCAATATGAAATTTCGTTGTTTGCTGTTTTCTTTTTTGGTAGCCGCTGTAGCTTTAAATGCCCAGGCACCCATGAAATTTTCCTACCAAGCCGTGGTGCGGAATCAAGCCAATATTTTGGTTGCCAACGCTCCCGTTGGTCTGGAAGTCAAAATACGCCAAGGTGCCCCCCAAGGCACCGTTGTTTATCATGAAACACATGCCTTAAACTCCAATGCCAACGGTTTGGTTACGGCCGAAATTGGTATGGGACAGGTTCAATCGGGAACACTAGCCTCCATAGACTGGTCTGCCGGCCCCTATTTTCTGGAAGCGGCCACCGATCCATTTGGCGGAACAACCTATAGCCTTTCAGGCACCCGCGAATTGTTGAGCGTCCCCTATGCGCTCTATGCTGAAACCGCAGGCAATGGCGGCGGAAATACCATCTCGGCAGGCACCGGATTAACGCTAAATGGCTTGGTTATGGATGCACAAACAGCTTCTCCTCTTTGGAATGCAAATGCCCTTCAATCTGCACCCGTTTCTGTTGCAGCTCCGGCTTTGAACGATGTACTAACCTGGAACGGCACAGCATGGATTCCGGCTGCTCCCTCCGGCGGTGGAGGCGGAGGCGGCACCACGGTAAACTGCAACACCACTTCCAACACCAATTACACCATTCGTGGCACAGGAAGTGGAAACTACGAGTGCACCAACGCCATTGTGGTAACCAGCACCGACCGGGTAGGCATTGGAACGACGACACCCTCTTCTTCTTTTGATTTAACAATTGGAACAGGTGGTTTTTTGACCGAAGGCTCAAGTACCACTTCCAACATTGCCGGAAGACTGCGCATTGGAAGCACATCCAGCACGACTTACGACCTTCAAGTGGACGGGCAGACCTATGTTACATCAGGACTTCGGGTAGGCACCACTAGCTCTCCCAGCAGTGGAGGTATTATGGCCAACAGCACCATCGAAACCAACCAACGCTTTATTCAAGGCAGCAGCATAACAGGAACCGGAACCGTTCTGGTACGAACCTCCGCCGGAGAAATTCGCCCCCAGTCTTCTACCATTCATGTAAAAACCAATGTTCAACCTTTGCAATTCAATAAAGAAAATCTGTTCCGGCTGCGCCCTGTTGCCTACAACCTGAAACCCGCCCTTGGTGGTGGCTCTGAAGTGGGTCTGATTGCCGAAGAAGTACACGAAACGCTACCCGAATTGGTGGTCTATGGCCCCGAAAGGCAATGGGTTGGCAACACCGGTATCCCTGCTGTGGATCCCCAAGGAAAAGAAATTCTGAACCATGCAAATCAGGTGCCCTACTCCGTACATTACGACCGTCTGCCTGTTTATTTGCTTCAGATTATCAAAGATCAAGACAAGAAAATCCAAGAATTGGAATTACGACTCCAAAAATTAGAAAAAAAGCCCTAGGGGTATTAAGGTATTATTACCTTTGAGCCTAAAATAGGTATTTATTTTATTTTGGCAACTGCACCCCCGCTTCCTTCAGGCCGTTCCGGAAAACCCTCTGCTCCCCTTTCCAAGGTTAAATACAACCCCAATGTTCAGCTGGCCTTTGGTCATTGCTCCTGGGATAGCTCGCTGGGGCCATATTACATTGATATGCGCCCCGCACTGCTTGATTATTCTGAATTCAGGTACGGCGACTTCGCAGACAACGGTCTGCCCTTGGTAGGTTACGGAAATCAGGCCGTTCATTTTTGCATAAATTTAGCCCAGTTTGGCTTTGCCATTCACGACGTATGGTGGCACAACCGCGACCGGTCCGATTATCGGAATCTGCTTGATACCTTATGGCATTGGTTCGACTCCAACAAAGAAGTTTCTTCGCGGGGAACCTGTTGGCGCATCCCATTTGCAAACGAAAAATACGGAATTCCGGCGGGATATCCCTCGGCCATGGCACAAGGGCAAATCATTTCGTTCTACCTGCGCATGCACCAATTGAACGGAAAGCCCGAACTCATTCAAACGGCCTTGGAAGCTTTTGAGTTTTTAAAGCTGGGGGTTCATGAAGGGGGAGTTCGAAGGCAAGACGAACATGGCAAAATTTGGCTTGAAGAGTACCCGCTTAGCCGACCCAGCTATGTTCTTAACGGATTTATTTATTGCCTTTTTGGCCTTATTGACCTGCATCGGGTTACCAAAAATCCCGAGGTTAAAGCCGAAATAGACCGCTGTGTTGACAGCTTAAAATTTCATTTGCCGAAATTTTCAAATTTGTATTGGCCCCTGTACGACCTTCAACGAAGGGAATTGATTATGACCTACTACATGCGGAATGTGTACATTCCCCAAATGCAGGCCTTGTCGCTGCTTTTCCCTGAGGAACCCCTGTTCGCATTAACTGCCAAACGCTGGAAAAGGCAGAACAATTCTTTGAATCGGTTGCTGGTTAAAATCATGTACCGAATTCAACCTCGGTTCCGAAAATGGTTTAAGGGCACCGATTCCGTCTGAAAATCTGCTGTTTTAAACTTCAAGAACAGTCCACCGCACGTCGCGGTCCACATTTCCGGAGCTTACAAAAAGCATGCGCCCGGCAGCAACCAGGTGAAAATTCAACCAGGCTTTTGCCTTTTCCAGAACCTCGTTGTGCCGTCCTTGGGAACTGGATTGAAACAGGAACACCCGCAGTTCTGCTCGCTGCACGGCAAGCTGCAGCAGCCTTGACCTCAAAATTTCATCGGGGCTTTCCCAAACCACCTGACATGCCAAGGCCAATCCGTCAAAATCGCTTAAGTCGGCCTGCCGGCAACGCATCCAGCTTAAATCAGACAGCCATTTTTCGCCTTGAAGTTCGCTTGCCACCCGGTACCCTCTTTGCTGGCCTAAATCGGTAAGCCCGGTCAAAAACCCCTGAGTCCAGGTTTCGCGGCTTTTGTTGTATTGCTTGTGCACCTCGCGTGCCCGCTGAAGCACCCCATTTTCTTCAAAATTGGTTGAAATCATAGATTAAATATATGGAATTTCAGCGTTTTGGTTTGTTGTTTAGGTGTTTTTTTGGGGCCCTATCCGGCTTTCCGCTGTAGTCAAGTGCCGGGCAGCGGGGTCTGCCTGGGGCCTGCGTGGGCTCCCGGTGGTCGCCTCCGCGGCCCGGGCAGTCCTGCCGCTGCCAGGCACTTGCCTGCCGCTGCAATCCGGGGGCCGGGCCTCCCGGTTTTTTGAACCGCCCGGCTCCTTTTTCGGTTACCTTTAGCGTATGCTCAGCTTGCGTTCCGAAGGTTTGTATTGCGAACGGGGTGATTTTTACATTGACCCCTGGAAACCTGTGCCCAGGGCTGTGATTACCCATGCCCATGCCGACCATGCCCGGCGCGGCATGGGAAGTTATTTGGCTCCTTTTTACTCCAAAAACGTTCTAAAACTCAGGCTGGGAAAAAACATTCACCTCGACACCTTGCCCTTCGGGCAAAAATACTACATACGGGGCCTGGCCTTGTCTTTTCATCCCGCCGGGCACATTCCCGGCTCTGCACAGGTACGCTTGGAATACCGCGGTGAAGTTTGGGTGGTCAGTGGCGATTACAAAATATGCCCCGACGGTCTTAGCCATTCTTTCGAGCCCTTGACCTGCCATACATTTATTACCGAAAGCACGTTTGGTTTGCCCTTGTTTCAGTTTCCGGAACAAAACACGGTGTTTGGCCAAATGGAAACTTGGTATCGGCGTTGTGTTCTGTCGGGGGAATTGCCCGTTGTGCTTGCTTATTCCCTTGGAAAGGCCCAGCGGGTATTTCTTGGCCTTCATAAAAAAGGAATCCCCGTTGCTCTGCATTCTACCGTTTGGGAAACCCACGAAGCTTTGCGTAAAAACGGATTTGGGTTGCCTGTGGCTCAGCGCTGGTTTGCCCGTAAAATTCCTGCTGAAATGCCGGTATTGATTGCAGCCCCGGGGGCCGCACGTGCCGGGCGGTTTTTACCAAAAATTCCCCATCAATTGGCCGCCGCCTCAGGCTGGATGCACTTAAGGGGCTTGCGCCGTCGGGCAGGCTACGAAATGGGATTCGTGCTTTCTGACCACGCCGATTGGAATGGACTTTTGTTTGCCATTCAAGAAACAAAAGCAGAACAGGTGTGGATTACCCACGGCTATTCGGATGCATTGAGCCGGTATTTGCGCGAAAAGGGACTAAAGGCACAAACCTTGGAAACGCATTTTGGTCAACACGACGAGGAAAACGAATGAAGGCTTTCGTTGATTTATACCACAGTTTGGACGCCTGTTCAGGCCAAAAGGCCAAGGTAGATTTGTTGGCTGACTTTTTTGAAAAAAATTCAAATTCAGAGGGTTTGTGGGCTTTGGCCCTGCTAAGCGGTCAAATTGGCGGACGGCGCCTGAACAGCGCGGGCCTAAAGCTCCTGTCTATACAACAGGCGGGCTTAAGCGGGTGGTTGTTTGCCGAATGCTACAGTGTGTCGGGTGATTTGGCTGAAACGCTGACCCATTTGTTCCCGGAACAAGGGGAAAGCGTTCAGGAGCGAAGTTTGAGCGAATGGATGATTGCCATCGAAGAACAGCGGGGAAATACGGCCGAACAACAGCAGAGCTTTGTACTTGAAGCATGGAGGGCTATGCCAAGTGCAACCCGATTCGTTTTCAATAAACTGATTACCGGCGGATTTCGGGTTGGTGTGGCGAAAGGGTTGCTGGTTCAAGCATTGGCTAAAGTTACCGGCCAGGATACCGAAAAAATTCAGTACCGCCTTACCGGGCAATGGCATCCAAAAACCACCCGGTGGCAGGAATTGATTTTGGACAGCAACAAGCTGGCTGACATCAGCAAGCCCTTTCCCTTCTTTTTGGCGCATCCCTATGCGCCGGAAACTCCCGAGCCAAATCCGGCAGATTGGCAAGTAGAATGGAAATGGGACGGAATCCGATGCCAATGGGTATGCAGAAAAGGGCATTCCTTTTTATGGAGCCGCGGCGAAGAGCTCATTACCGATGCTTTTCCGGAGTTGACCGATGGGGCATTGCCCCTAAATGGAGATTGGGTATTGGATGGGGAACTGCTGCCGGGCAAGCCCGGGGCCTGGAAGCCCTTTTCAGAATTGCAACGCAGGCTAAACCGAAAACGGGTTAGCCTGAGCTTATTAAAGGACGTGCCTGTGGGTTTTATGGCTTACGATATTTTGGAATGGCAAGGGCAAGACATTCGGAATTGGCCCTTGAAAGAACGAAGAGCTTTGCTTGAACGTTCCTTGCAAGAGTTGCCCCGGGTTGGGCTGTCGCCGGCTTGGATTGGAAACCTTGAAATGTGGGCAGAAAAGCGCCGTTCGGCCTTGCAGGAAGGGGCAGAAGGAATCATGATAAAGCGATTGGATTCGGCCTATGGACTGGGCCGCAAACGCGGCGATTGGTGGAAGTGGAAGGTAGAGCCCCGAAGTTTTGATGCAGTACTTACCTATGCCCAACGTGGGCATGGAAACCGGGCAAATTTATTCACCGATTTTACATTTGGGGTTTGGGAAAATGGAGAATTGCTTACGGTGGCCAAGGCATACAGTGGGCTTACGGCCTCAGAACTTGCAGAGTTGAGCCGTTTTGTTGGCAAGCATTCCTTGGATTCATTTGGGCCGGTGCGGCGGGTGCAGCCCCTGTTGGTGTTTGAAATTGGGTTCGATGGAATTCAGGCCAGCAAGCGGCACAAAAGCGGAGTTGCCTTGCGCTTTCCACGTATTTTTAGGTGGAGGCGCGACAAAAAGCCGGAACAGGCCGACACTCTTGATGCACTGCGTGCTATGATAGAGGAGGCCCGCGCCCCCGATTGAACCGGCAGGCGCCGTAGCCAAACCGGCTTTGGCAGCACGCCGAGGAGGCGAACTTGTGAGCCACCGCAGGCGCGGCTGCCAACCGGTTTGGCAAGGCGACTACAGGTGAAAGCGGGAATAGGCGCCCCTAAAAAATCAAAAATCCCCTTGAAAAAATTCCAAAACCAAATGGTAAAAGGCCTCGGGCTGATCGGCATGCAGCCAATGGCCTGCCGCCGGCAACGTTTGAAGTTTAGCATTTGGAAAGTGTGCCTGAATCAACGGCTCGGATTGAAGCGGAATGTAGTTGCTGTGCTCTCCCCGAACGAACAGCGTTGGCCCTGTGTAGCGGGCCTGTGCAGACAAGGGCTTGCCCACTTCTTCCATGTGCTGAGCCAGCGTATTTAAGTTCAATCGCCAGGCCAGAATTTGGCCTTTCCAGTACAGATTTTTAAGCAAAAAAAGGCGGGTTCCGGCGTCCAGACCGCTTAGGGCGAAGGCGGCTTCCGCCTCTTTTCGTTGGGAAAATTGCCCGGGATTCAGTTGTTGCATGGCCTGCAAAATGGCGGCATGGTGAATGGGATAAGCCCATGGCCCAATATCGGCGACCAGCATAGCGCGAACCGAGTCGGGAGCCATGCAGGCCAAGGTCATTGCAGCCTTGCCGCCCATAGAATGCCCTAAAACATAGGCCGAGGCAAGGTTGTGGTGCTGCAAGTACTCCACCAAATCCTGAGCCATATCGGAATAGGTATGGGATAAAAAATGGGGCGAACGGCCGTGGTTGCGCAGGTCAATAAGGTGGACTTCAAACCCGGTTGCCCAGCGTTTGCCAAGGCTTGACCAATTGTCGGCCGAACCAAAAAGGCCGTGCAAAACCAGAAGGGCCGGGCCCTTTCCATGAATGGTAGAATGAAGCATATCAAAGGGTCAAAGGTTGGCAAAGTCGTCGGTACATGCCGATGGTGTTTTTTAAGCCGAAGTCCAGACAATCGGCCACCAGGGCATGGCCTATGGAAACCTCTTGCAAATCGGGGAGGTGTTGAACCAGGTAGCCCAGGTTTTGAAGGTTTAAATCGTGGCCGGCATTGATTCCCAAACCAACATCCCGTGCGGCTAAAGCGGTTTGGATGTAAGGATTTAAGGCTTGTTTCGGATTTTTGGGGAACTGAGCGGCATAGGCCTCGGTGTAGAGTTCAATTCGGTGGGCACCTGTACGGGCAACGGCTTCCATGGCCTCAGGAATTGGATCCATAAAAATGGAAACGCGGCAGGCGTAGGATTTAAGTTCGGCAACCACCTCGGAAAGAAATTGCAGGTGTTCAAAAACGTTCCAGCCGGCATTGCTGGTTAGAACATTCGGGGGGTCGGGGACCAGGGTTGCCTGTGCCGGGCGAACCTGGCGGAGCAGGTTCAGGTAATCGGCCGAGGGATATCCTTCGATGTTGAATTCGGAGTGAATGGCAGCAGCAAGTTCCAGCACATCTGAAATTCGGATGTGCCGCTGATCGGGGCGGGGGTGCACGGTAATGCCATTGGCCCCAAATTGTTCGGCCTTCAAAGCGAATTCAACCACATTCGGAATTTGGCCGCCCCTTGCATTTCGAAGGGTAGCCACCTTATTCACATTAACACTGAGTTGAACCATGGGTTATCGGCTGAGTCCGGAATTGAGATTGGGTCAAAAATAAGTTTCTTTCCTAAACAAGTTCGGGCGATAATGGGTTTAAAAGAGGTGAAGCAATAAGAAGATGTAAAATAGAGGGAAATTTCGGCTGCTTCGGCGCTGATTTTTGCAACTTTTCTTAGCTTGCATACGGATTTTGTACTTTTTCGTTTTATAAGGTATGATGATGGCCCGCGATTTAGTGCTTGACGACATTCCGCCGCTGAAAACAAGCGATACGGGACTAAAAGCCCTTGCCTGGATGGAAGAGTTCAAGGTAAGCCATTTGCCCATCATCAACCATGAGGATTACCTTGGGTTAATCACCGAAGAGGATGTTTACCAAAACAACATGCCTGAAGAGCCGCTAGGTTCGCTTGATTTGTCGTTGAAAAAACCTTATGTTCGAGCCGAGGATCATTTTCTGGAAGTCATTCGTTGGTTTCAGGAATGGGAGCTGACGGTGTTGCCGGTGCTGGACCACCGGGGGGCCTATTTGGGCTGCATCACCTTATCGAATTTAATGGAGGGCATGGCAAAACTGAAAGGGGTAAATGAGCCGGGGGCGGTGTTGGTGCTTCAGGTATTGGACCGGGACTACTCCTTAGGTCAAATGGCTCAGTTGGTTGAAAGCAACGATGCCAAAATCATCAGCGTGAGCATCATGGGTATTCCAAACAGTTCGGAATTAGAGGTGCATTTGAAAATCAACAGGACCGATTTGGGAGCCATCATCGCTACATTTGTGCGGTTTAATTACAACGTGGCGGGCTCATTTCATGCTCAGCGCGACAGCAACCTGGACGATCGTTTTGGATTGTTGATGCGCTATTTGGATATGGATTGAGGATTTTAAGGGGCTAAATGCCTGAATCTGCTGTTCCGGTATTTTTTTGCTCCGGTTTATTTCCTTCCAGCAGGATTTCAAAACAAGGATTGCTGTAGGAGATTTTTGAGTTGTGCCAGCGTCCTTCCTCATCGAAAATGTGGGTTGTTATCTTGCACTTTTGTTCTGTGGTGAAACAGATGGATTCTTTGCAAATGGTGTTGCCTGGTTGCCGGTATTCTGCCCGGTAAAAACGGCCGTCGGGCATTTGAAACGCTTTTAAAACAGGTCTTTTCAGGGAGTCAAAAACTTCTGTGTGGAGGTATTCCGGGCAGAAGTCTGTGAATTTTCGGTATTCTGAAACGTCACCGTCGTCGAACCTGCGTATGAATTCTGCAAAATCGGCGAAATGGCTGTAAAAGTATTCACCGCGGGGCAGTGTTGATGCGAATGGGGGTAAGTTTGTAATGTGGATGCAGCGAATGTCGGTGGTGATGGTTTGCATTGGTTCTGAAAAATAGAAAAATCGGTGTCCGTCGGTTTTAATGTAGTATGGTTTTCCATCGATGTTAACAAGGGTGTCGTCATTTCGGTACACCGCAAGGGAGCAGGTTTGGCTGATTATTCCTTCCGATGGCATGAAACGGGCATCCGGATTGAACTTGGAGTAGGAATCGAAAAACCAGAACAGGCTATCGTATTGCCGGCCTTTGGGTTGATAACGTACGGAGAAAAGGTATTCACCTGCAAAAATCGGCCGGTCGAAGTGGTGAATTTGGTGCCGGGGTGTTCCGGAATCGGCATACAAAGTCAAAGGAATGCGAATTTGTTGTTGGGGTTTAAGCCAAAGCAGCTTTGTATTTCCGGAATCTATGCTTGGGCAGGCTTCGGAATACCGTGAAATGGTCGTGTTTTTTGCCTTGTCGTACATGTTGAAAAAAAACAGGTGAGCGGCGTTGGAGTCTTCGCTGGGGAGAACAATCGGATACTGTAATTGGGAGCTGGTATTGGTAATAAGCAGAGTGAAATGCAAAGGTTGTCCTTCAGCGTACTGGGTTTGGTTGCAGAACAAATTTAATTGCAAAGGGGGGATAAGTGGGTTTGAGGCCGAAGCGGTGGCAAGAAGCAATTGGAAAATAAAAAGGAGCCGGGTTGCACGGCTTAAGGTCCAAAATAAGGTCATAAAGAATGTTTCCTTATCGGATTAAATTTACATTGGCCACCCTGGATTTCCAGCGTTTTTCTTTGGCGTCAAAATATTGAACCAAGACTGTGTAGACGCCTTCCATGCAGGGTTGGTTCATGTGGTTGCCGTCCCAGCTTTGATTTAAGTTTTTAGCGGAGAACAGGCATACACCCCAACGGTCAAAAATGGAGAGCGTGCCTTCGGTTACGGTGTTGTTGTGGTAAACTTTAAACAGGTCGTTCAGGCCATCTCCGTTGACGGTAAAGGCATTTGGAATCCAAAGGGCTTCGTCGTCCAGGTTTGAGGGGGGTGGGTCAACGGGGTTGTCGGGTTCGCGCACAAAGTGAGCAATGAGGGTATCGGATTCTTCAAAAGTAAAGAATGCTAGTTGGGCCGAGGAGTCGGGGACAATGTTGTGGTGTAAAATTTCCCAATAATCGAAAAGGTAGCCGGATAGGGGCAATCCCTCCAAATTTAGAATATTGCCCGGAATTTGGATTTGGGTGGTGGGGTACATAGGCAACACAGAGCCATTGGATCGGATGCTGCCGCTCAATGGGGGGTTAACGTTGTAGGTAATCGTTAACGAATCGGTGGGCACAAAAATGGCCACAATGCTGTCGGCTTGCAGCAGGGTAAATGCGGCAGGGTTTACGGTAGAATCCGGAAGCAAGGTGTGGTTAAAAATTTTCCAATGGGAGAAATTCCAACCCATTTTAGCTGTGGCAGTCATATTGGCCTGCAGGTTTCCGAACCAGTTTTGAGACCAAGGATAATTGGCCTGTTGAATGCCGTTGAAATTCACATCGCCGGAATTGGGCGGCCACACATTGATGACAACGGGGTGAGGGCCATCTACATCGTAACAATCTGCGAGCCCTTGTTCAATAACCTGACAGCGGCCAGTAATTTCGTTGCGAAGAAAAAGCAAGTTGTTTTGCCATTCGTTCAGGCTGCCGCCCCATCGGGTGATGTGCTTTGGCATTTCAACGGAAAGGATGTTGATGATTGAATCCAGGTGGGTTAGCACATAGGGGCATGAGAGTCCTGTGGTTGAGAGTTGCAGGTATCGGTTCAAATACGCGGTTTTGAAAATCGGATTTTGCATCAGTTTATTAAAAATCACCATGTGGCCGATGTCGGGGCCTGAATTTTGAAAAAGGCTGTCGTAGTCGCAGGGATTGGCATTGAAATCTGTGGTGGGCAATCCTGTGTAATTATGGCCCAGGTTAAATGAGTTGTCTTGATCCCATAAAGCATAGCGCCAGGGGACACCGTTTCCTCCGTTGCCTTTCCACCACATGGTGTTCCAATTCAGCCAATCGGAGTTTACGGACCAGGTATTGATGATCATGTAATCAATCACATTGTTCAGGTCCATTTGTGTGGCGACGTATTGGTAATTGGCGGGCAGTACCAAAGAATTGGCTGAAACAAAATTGAAGAGGTTGTTCCAATCGGTTGCAGAGCCATAACGCACATTCAGCCCGCCCCAATAGCTTAAAAAATCAAGGTCTTTCTTTTCTTGGCCGTGGTAAAATTTAGTAAAATCCGGGTCGTTCACTTTTTCGCGGCATTCATAGATGCCCCAATAGGCTCCGTTGATAAAAACGATGCAGTGTTCAAGTCGGCGCAGGTCAAGGTTCAAGTCAATTTTCTCGGACAGGCTTTGAATAAAGGCGTCGCGCAAATGGCAACCCCCGTTCCCCCAGGTAAAGGGGTAATTGTCGGAGGCTCCGGCCTTAAAAATTATCCGCTGATAATCGGGTCGGGGGCTGGTGTGAAATATGGGGTAATTCATTTCGTGGTCGTACCCACATTCGTCTTTGGTAATAAAGTCGATTCCTTTTTGGGGAAATGCCCAGGAGTCGTTTCCGTGCTTATTTACTTCGCCGTACGATTCAAACAAAAATTGTTGGTTTGGGCCGAAGTATTCGAGGTGGGAAAAAATACGGAGGCCTCCATTCGCAAAAAGGGCGTTGAAATCGGTAGAAGAGAGGCTTACCACGGGCAGGCTAAAGTTCTCATTGATAAAATAGGTGTTGGTGCTGATCCAGCCGGGCAGGAAGCCCTGTTGTGTAGGAAATGCCCTGGCCCTAATTACGGTGGTAGATGTGATTGAAATAGGGGTTGAGTACAGGTTTGAGGTGGGGGTTGGTTCAGAGCCGTCGTTGGTGTATCGGATTTCGGCGGTAGGGTCAACGCAGGCCAGGGAAATGGATTGGTTTGTTGTGTAAAAACCACGGGGCACATTCACGGTAATGGGGGGCATGTAGTTGGTGTATGCTCCTGTATTGGGGGTGTTGGGGGTTGGGTTCGGAAAAAAGCCCCAAGTAAGAGCTCCATCGGTGGTACGGCCGGCGGAATGGTTTTGGGCGGTTTTTTGAATGGGTACCTGATCCATTGGACTTCCCATGATATCGCTTAGCACTACAAATTCAGGATTTTCGCTTTGCCTCAATTTGAAACTGGTGTGGTAAGGGGTAGAGCCGGTGATGTTTAGGTCAGAGGCAAAAACCAACAGGTGAGCTCCTGCCGGAATGGTGGTGGCAGGAATAGGCCATTTTAGGGGATTGGCGGGATTGTCGCTTAAAAACAATCCGGCGGTAGGGACCGGTGCTCCTGTAGGGTTGTAGAGTTCAATCCAGTCTTCAAAATTTCCAAATTGGTCTGTATAGTTGTTGTAGTTGGAGCAAGAATATTCATTGATTACCAACTGTGCTGAAACGGGGATGATTCCAAATCCGGTCAAAAATAATACTATGGACAGGAGGTGTTTCATCGGGGCACATGCATTAACCTTTGGAAAGAAATTTTTCCGGTAAAGGATTGCAATTTTAGGATGTAGGCTCCGGGGGCCAATTGTTCAAGGTTCAATGTAAGACCTTCGTTTGTATTGGAATGCTGCAAACAAATCCGTCCTTCGGCATCCACAATTTGAATCAGAGAAAAAGCCTGAGGAATGGTTACAAAGCGGCCGGAAGGATTAGGAAAAACAGCGGCGGGTTCTACTTCTGAATCTGAAAATCCCACCAGGCAATTTTGAGGAACCAGGTATCCCGGAGATCCGCCAAGGCAGCCATAACCCCAATATGCTGAGTTGTTCACATCCCAATGGGGTTGAGGATTTCGAGGGCCTTCAAGGGTATAGCCGTTTCCGTCGGGTTCGTTTGGCCAGGGGGAATCGTCCCGAAAGTGCATGGAATAGAAGAGGGTGTCGGAGGCATTGTAGATTCGAATGGCATCGCCTGAACCGGAAAGTCCAAAGGGCAAGGGGCCGACTTTATTGGCAATGCCCGGATTTTCCTGATTGAAGAGATTAAGGTTTTGATACAAAACCAAAAATCCATTTGGGGGGATAATTGTTGCCGGGGGAATTTTAAATAGATGGGTGTTGTTTTCGTCGCGAACAAAAAAACCACTGATGTCTATTGGGCTGCTGTTCATGTTCCGCAGTTCGAACCAATCTCCGGAATCGTGCAGGGTGGAGCTTTTGTAATTCACCTCGCTAACAATTAAGGTTTCGGATGTGCATGGTTGATAGGCTTGGCCGGGCGAGCCCAGAATACATCCTGTTCGCCAATTGTTGGGGTCGTTTGGGTCGGCAGAGGTATTCAGCCGTTCCAAGGTTCTTCCCAGTCCGTCAGCGCCTATGTTCCATGGGGTTGAGTCGCTGTATGTAACTTGAATCAGTGGCTGATTTGTGGGATTGAAAATTTGAATTTGGTCGGTGTTGTTGTTTAAACCAAATCCCAAGGGGCCCACCCTATTGGTTATAGAGAAATGTGTATTAAATCGTTGAGTGTCGGCAACAAAAACCAAATATCCCCCGGCTGCTATTAAGGTTCCTGAAGGAACAACAAACAAATGCAGGGGGTCAGAGTCTTTTATTTTATACCCGCTTAGGTCAATGGGGCTGCTGCCTGAGTTGTACAATTCGAACCAATCGCCGGTGCTCAGGGTTGAATCGCTGTTGTAGTTTATTTCGGTAAGGTGCAATGATTGGCCCAGCAAAAAGTTTGAGAAAAAAAAAGAGAATGAAAAAGCAGCGAAAAGGGGGCAAAAAATTGAAAGCTTTGTTTTCATAATGGCTACTAAGTTAATGATTTATTAATTGGGGTAAAACAGAATGTTTAAGGGCTCTTAACTGCATTTAAGAAAACAGGGGTGGCCTGGAGTTTTAATGTCAGGATGAAAAGTCCTACCTTGCGGTCATAAATTATCTTTTTATGTTGATTTTCCAAAAGACCGTGTTCAGTGTGTTTGCCACCGTATTGGTGGGGACTCTGGCCTTTGCTCAATCCAAGATTTCGTTTGTGGAGTACGACTTACCAAATGGTTTGCACGTTATTTTACACAAAGACAACAGTACTCCGATTGTCGCGGTTTCTGTTTTGTACCATGTGGGTTCTAAAAATGAAGACACCAGTAGAACGGGTTTTGCCCATTTTTTTGAGCATCTGCTGTTTGAGGGTTCTGAAAACATTGCTCGGGGGGAGTTTGACAAGTACATACAAAAGGCCGGCGGAGCCAACAACGCAAATACCTCACAAGACCGCACATTTTATTATGAGGTGCTTTCTTCCAATCAACTGGAGTTGGGCTTATGGCTTGAAAGCGAGCGTATGTTGCATGCCAAAATTGAAAACATTGGGGTAGAAACGCAACGGGAGGTTGTTAAGGAAGAAAAGCGTCAGCGGGTAGACAACCAGCCCTATGGGTCTATAATGGAAGAGGTGTTTAAGCGGGCCTATACGAATCATCCTTACCGCTGGGTGCCAATTGGCTCGATGGAGCATTTGAATGCTGCGACATTGGATGAATTCATGGAGTTTTACCGCACTTTTTATGTGCCACAGAATGCCACCTTGTCTATTGCCGGAGATTTAGACATAGAGAAGACCAAAGCCTTAATTGAAAAGTATTTTGGTTCAATTCCCAGAGGGAAGCGTGAAATTCCACGTCCCAAAGTGGTTGAACCGGCGTTGGGGAAAGAAATCCGGGATACGGTTTTCGACAAAATCCAACTTCCGGCTGTGGTTCAGGCCTACCGCATACCCGCACAGGGGACTCCCGATTATTATGCTTTGCAGGTATTAACCACTTTGCTTTCCGGCGGAGGCAGTTCCCGTTACAACCGCAGTATTGTGTACGAACAGCAAAAAGCGGTAGCAACCTATGCCTTTCCATATCCATTGGAAGATCCCGGGGTATTTATCGCTTTAGGAATTTGCAATCAAGAAACGGGGCCGGCTGAATTGGAAAATGCGATGGATGCCGAGGCCGAGCGGGTCAAGAAAGAGCCCATTTCGGAGGCAGAAAAAACCAAAGTGATTAATCAAATTGAGACCTTGTTCATTGATCAGAACCAACAGGTGGCCGGAATCGCCGAAAATCTGGCAAACTATCATGTGTACTATGGCGATGCCAACCTAATCAATACCGAGATGGAAAGGTATAGGGCTGTTACCGCCGCAGATATTATGCGGGTAGCCAACAAATACTTAGTCAAAGAAAACCGGGTTGTTTTGTATTATTTACCTCAAGCATCGAATTAAGCATAGTCCCATGAAAAAAGCCACGTATTTCCTTATCGCCGTTTGTGTATTGGCCTTTGCCTTGCCGGGTACGGCACAGCTTGACCGCAGTAAGGCTCCTGCAGCCGGCCCTGCTCCTAAAATTCAATTGGGAAGCTACCAATCGTTCAAATTAAAAAATGGCCTGCGGGTGTTCGTTGTTGAAAACCATAAATTGCCGGTGCTAACCTTTTCGCTTCAGGTTGAAATGGATCCGATTTTGGAAGGAGATAAATCAGGCACTTCCGATTTGTTCAATTCCATGATTATGTCGGGAACCACCAAGCGTACAAAGGTTGAGTTGGACGAAAAAATTGACATGTTGGGGGCAAACATCACGGCAGGTGCGGGTTTTGCTTTGGCTACGGGACTTTCGCGAAACAAAAAAGAAATGTTGAATCTAATGGCCGAGGTGGTAACGATGCCTTCTTTTCCGGAAGCCGAATTGGATCGCATTAAAAAAGAGTCCTTGGCAGGTTTAGCTTCGCAGCAAGATGATCCCGGGCAAATTTTAAGCAACATTGCGGGAGTGGCCAATTTTGGAGACAAGCACCCCTACGGAGAGGTAACCGACAAAAAAACCATTGAAGCGGTTGATTTGCAAGACATTCGAACCATGTATGCTCAGGTATTTAGCCCCAAGTCTTCGTATTTGGCAATCGTGGGAGACATCACGTTGGAAGAGGCAAAAGCATTAACCGAGGAAGCGTTTGGAAAATGGGAGGGAGAGAAATTGCCTAGCCGGAAGTTTCCTGATTCTCAAGCTCCGCAATCTTCGCAGGTTTTCATGTTTGACCGGGGAAACAGCGTACAAAGTTCCATCCGTTTGACGTATCCTGTTGATTTGAAGGTTGGGGCGCCCGATGCCATTGCCGTTCGTGTAATGGCAAATATATTGGGTGGAGGAATGAGCGGCCGCTTGTTTAAAAATCTGCGTGAAACCCATGGATATACCTATGGTTGCTATGCTTCTATATCGCCTGACCCGGTAAAAGGAACCTTTACCATATCGGCCGAGGTGCGCAATTCTGTTACCGATTCAGCGGTGTATCAAATGGTGGCCGAAATGAACCGAATCGTAAACGAACCTATTTCGATGGAAGAGATTGATCGGACAAAAGCTGAAATTACCGGAGCTTTTGCTCGTTCGTTGGAGGATCCCGGTACCATTGCCCGCTTTGCCATCAACATTGAACGGTATAAACTGCCTGCAACCTATTATCAGGATTACCTAAGCACCGTGGCCAATTTAACGCAAGAAGACATTCAAACTGCTGCCCAAAATTATGTGAAGCCTTTTGGATACAACCTGGTTGTGGTTGGTCGCCGGGATAGCATTGAGGCGGGCTTACTGCCCTACGATGCCGACGGGAAAATCATGTTTTTTGATGCCTTTGGCCGCAAAGCAGGAAGCCTGGCCCCGGCTCCGGAGGGCGTAACCGCCCAAACGGTTATGGATCGTTTTATTCAGGTAAGCGGAGGAAAAGAAAACATCAACAACATAAAATCGTTCGCACAAAAAGCCGAAGCTTCTATTCAGGGTTACTCCCTTGAAATGGAAACCGAATTCAAGGGTCCTGACAAAGGAAGAATGGCATTAAAACAAATGGGGCAAGTAGTTCAAAAGGTTGTGGTAAACGGTAAAATGGGAAGTTCCGCCGGTCCTGACGGGGAAAAGCCATTGGATGAAAACGACGTCAAAGAAACCTTGGCTCAGCTGAACCCTTTTTTAGAGGCAGTTTATGCGAATTACGGTTTCACTGTAGAATTGCAAGGTATGCTGTTGATTGATGGTGAACGTTGCTATCAGATGAAGTTTGCCGGGCCTTCGGGAAGTGTTGAAACCCGTTGGTACAGTGAGGAAACGGGGGTGTTAATTAAATCAATCGGGGCCATGGGTACCTCGCTTTATTCCAGGTATCAGCCGGTTAATGGGGTAATGTTTCCACATCAGCTGGAAGTAACCAATCAAGGGATCTCATTGACTTTTGTCATGAAGGAAATCAAGGTTAACCACGATGTCGAAAACAGTCTTTTTGAAGTAAAATAAGCAGGCATTTTATAGAGCGGTTTTAGTCGGCAGGGGGCTTGCGGCAGGGATTGACGAGGCTACCCCGCAAGGGCCGAAACGGCTGGCAGCCCTTGGCCGGCAGAGCGACGCGAGGAGCTCCTGCCGGGCAAGGGCTGACCCGTTTTCGGACCGCGGAGTAGCCCGGAAAGCCCGGCTGCCGCCCAAAAAATGCAATTGACTCAAAATAACCGCCTACTTCTGAACAAGTTGAGCCTTTTTGCATTTTAAGGATATGAAGCAGGTACAGCGCCTTTTTTGGTTTCGTCGAGATTTAAGGCTGCACGACAATCGTGGGCTGTATGAAGCATTAAGCCGAGGCGGAACCCTGGCTGTATTTGTTTTCGATGTTCAGATTCTGCAGAAATTGCAAGACAAAACAGACCGCAGGGTGCAGTACATACACCGGCGGCTGATGGAGCTTGGTGCTGAAATTGAAGCTAACGGCGGGCGCTTGCAAGTGTATTACGGAGAGCCCTTGCTGATTTGGGCAGAATTGGCCGCGGTCTACAGGCCCGTGGAAGTCCTTGCCAACGAAGACTATGAGCCTTATGCCCGGAAGCGCGATGCTGCGGTAGCAGCACTTTTGCAGGAACGAGGAATTCCATTTCGAACTTTTAAAGACCAAGTCCTTTGTGCTCCTGAGGAAATTCAGTCGGGAAGCGGAGGTTCCTATTCTGTGTATACTCCCTACAGTCGCGTTTGGTTGGAACGGGCGGCACGGGAATCGGAACACCGGAGTTGGGCTTCAGAAGAAATGGGCGGAGGCTGGGCTCAGGACCAAACCGGAACAGAAATGCCAACGTTGAAGCAGATGGGATTTGAGGAAAGCCCCTTTGTTTATCCGAAACGGGAGGTGTTGGATTCTGTATTAAAGGCCTATTCCGAAACCCGCAATATTCCCTGTTTGGATGCCACAAGCAAATTGGGTTTGCATTTAAGGTTTGGCAGTATTTCGGTGCGTGAATTGTACCGGCAGGCGGTGCAGCAGAGCGAAACCTACGTAAAGGAATTGGCCTGGAGAGAGTTTTTTATGCATGTATTGTGGCATCACCCGCGTGTTGTGGAGGGTGCATACAAACCTGCCTACGATGGCATTCCATGGTTAAACCGAGAGGAAGACATCGCGCGTTGGTGTGCCGGGCAAACGGGGTATCCTATTGTTGATGCAGGTATGCGGGAATTGTTGGCGACCGGATTTATGCACAACCGTGTGCGAATGGTGGTGGCCGGATTTTTAGTGAAGCATTTGCTGGTGGATTGGAGGATTGGAGAGGCCTGGTTTGCCCGGCATTTGTTGGATTTTGAGTTGGCCAGCAACAACGGCAATTGGCAATGGGCCGCAGGAACAGGTTGCGATGCGGCGCCTTATTTTCGCGTTTTTAATCCCAGCACCCAGGCCGAAAAGTTTGATGCAAAGGGCGAATATATTCGGCGTTGGGTTCCTGAAATAGATGGTTTTGAATACCCCGTGCCGATGATTGACCATGCCTGGGCTAGAAATCGAGCGATAGAGACCTATAAAAAAGCCTTAGGGAGATAGATGGGTTTTTATGGTAAGTTCAGCCAGGGGCAAAGCGGCGCGGGCAATGTTGGAGTGAGGTGGTCTAAAAAAACTAGACAGTAAAATTTAATGTCTTAATTTCAGACCAATGAAAAGAGAACGAAGAAAATTCAGTGCGGCCTTCAAGGCCGAAGTGGCCTTAGAAGCCATTCATGGGGTAC
>Ga0214917_10000236_pt1 | contig 71354 bp, 73 predicted proteins | sample LL_1208_BB_MetaG_FD_177983 | JGI IMG/M metagenome (GOLD analysis project Ga0214917, IMG submission 177983) | Freshwater microbial communities from Lake Lanier, Atlanta, Georgia, United States - LL_1208_BB | ecosystem: Environmental > Aquatic > Freshwater > Lake | place: USA: Georgia | collected... | reverse complement strand
ACGGCGTGGAGCCCACCCATCGAAGTCTATCGTGAGATGTGTGCTCAGGGCTTTGAACTAGAAGCTACCTACTACGAACCCGGTATGTGTTTTGTAGGTCGCGTCACAGGCGATCCTAGCTTTTTTGACGACGACTACACAGAGTATGGGGGCGCCACCGCAGACACCGTGCGCGACATCATTGGAGCAGAATTGGACGATGAATGGGGTATCAGCGAACAGATGGCTGAATGGGAAGACGAGAATCTAGATGAAGAAGTAGAACTACCACCCCACACAGACTGAGGAGATCATTATGAATGTTATTACGTGGATGGTGCTGCAGATTGCTACCAAACAGAAGCCTCATGTTGTGCTGCCCCTGCCCGTCACTAGGGTCATAATGGGCAAGAAGCAGACTGTATAGAAAAAAGCAAGCCCTGTCAACCACAGGGCTATTTCCCTGATGGTCATATAGATAATATAACAATGTCATGGCCGTTGTAAAAAAACAACAAATAACACTACACTTGCAATGGCTATTTGTTTTTGCTATAATGCAAGCATAGTAAACAAAACGGAGCATTAAATGGCAATTAAATTATTTGTAGCACAAGCCCTGGGGATTGGGGAACGCGAGGATGTTTTTTATAACATTGGCGTTTATCAGTCACGTGCCCTCGCACTCGTTGCGCTTGAGGAGCTTGCACAGGAGCTGGACATGGACATTGAGCGTAATGTAGAGGAGTTTACGCTCAACGCATAAACAACAAATAACCCTGCACTTGACAGGGTTATTGTTTTTTGCTATAATGCAAGCGTAGTAAACAACAAGGAGCGTTATATATGTTGGCAACGACTAAAATTGTGCGTCTGTTTGCACGTTTCATTAACATGAAGAGTTTTGGCTATGCTGGCTCTTTTACAGACAAGTGCAAGCAGGACGATAACTTGCGGCATGTTGCGTTTAGGCTTTATAGCAAACGAGAAGCAGACGCACTGGCTAAAGAACTTGAGACTATGCTTTTTTTAGCAGGCTACACGAATAAAGTGAAGCGCACGAGTAGCGAGTGCAATTGGCAATTGCGAGTTGGTGGTGGTGAATACGTGCGTGTAAAAGCCCTATTGGGCTAAGGGTTATTAGCACAGCAGGTTGACAGCGTGGGCTTGTTGTGCTATACTACACAAACACTAGCAAAACGGAGCGTAAAATGGCAAGATTGAAAGACGTAATGGTAGAACTACAGAACGAGATATACCGCGCAGAACTCACGCTGGAGCAGATAGCGGTCAAGTATGACGTTCCTATGGACTGGGTGGACACGGCCTTTGCTGAGGTGCTTGAGCAGGCTTACGAGGACTATGACATGGGTGACGTTTTCCTCAACGAGTTCGTAGAAGAGGACGAATAAGATGATGACCATATACAAAGGTGCTGAATACTTTGTGATCAGCACCTTAGGTGACATGATTGAACTGGCACCCACAGCACACGGTGCAGGGTCTTTTATTGTTCATAAGGACTTTGTCATTGAGTGGGATCCCACTGACACAACCTACGAACAAGAAGCAGGTAGTGGCTACAGATAAAGTGTGGCAAGCCTACAACAGGTTGACAGCCCACTGAGTTTTTGCTATTATACGACTATGATGAACACAACGGAGCACAAGATGGAACAAGGGTTTTTGATAGCAGAGATCATAGACATGCTGGACCGCCTAGACCAGTATGACCACGTGTTTGCCGCTAAGATGATCCAGCAGTATGACCACACAGGCCGTTTGAGCCCTAAGCAGGTCGCAGTGCTGGAGCACATCCTGGCCAAGGCCTATGTTGTATAACTACCACAGGTTGACAGCCCCTAATCTTTTTGCTATTATACGAACACACTAAACACACAGGAGCACAAGATGAAGATCACGTTTAAAGATTTTGACATGAACGAAGTCACCGATCACTTTGACTTTATGGACCCTAAGCAGTGGCGGAAGGTTGACAGGTTTGTGGTGCTCAGTTCAGATGACTTGGACACTGGGCGGGTGGTAAAGAAGATGGGCTTCTCCCAGGACGAACACTTTGATAGTTTCTATCATGGCGGCCGCTATGCTCTTAGCCTAGTCAATAAGGCGCTCAAAGCCGCAAAGAGTGGCTTGGAAATCCGCGAAACGGACCTTGGCGAGGGCTCAGGATTCGTTCTAGTCCAGGCTGATGACACTGAAGAGTCCTTTGCTCAACGTGTGTTCAAATAACAACAGGTTGACAGCCCCTAATCTTTTTGCTATTATACGAACATGACACGCACACACAGGAGCAGCACATGGGTTACCGAGTTTTGGGCAAGACCGCAGACCTATTCCAAGGCTTCGAGCAGCGCCGGGGCTTGGAGGGACCTTACATCTACTCAAACGGGCGAGTCCTTTACTACGACCCCCGGGCAGGGCAATACTGGGACCCAAAGACAGACTTCTTTGTGGACTACGACGAAGTCCACAAGCTCCAAAACGATTTGGTAAAGGCCTTGGCACGATAGCCATAAAGGGGTTGACACACTGTCAACCCCGTGCTATACTACGAACACACTGAAACAAAGGAGTAAGAAATGAGAAAGACATTAGGCGCACTAGGATTTGGCATTGCACTGACGGGCTTGGCCAGCATTGCAGGCGGTATAACAGAGGCAGGTCCAGACTTTGGCATCAACCAAGCACTGGAACTGCTGAGCCTAGCACTGGTAACAGGCGCCATGTTTAGCCTTAGCATGATGATGTTACAGGACGAGGTCTAATATGATCGCTATAGACGGACTAACCAAAAACCAACGGATCATAGCAGACTTCATGTGGAATAAGTGCCACACCCAAGGTGATGTGGAAGCCGTACTCCGCCACTATGGCAAGGACGCCCGCATAGTCTATGAGATGATGACCGCAGTGAGTCTGGACTCTTACATGGCAACAGATTTGGCTGAACAAGTCATTGACTACATTAAGAATCGATAGTATAATACACACTTAAATAAACACACAGGAGAACCAAATGGCACGTAAAGCCAATACCAAACCCTCCAAAGCAGAAGTCAGCTCGCTGGAACTAGACAGCAACATCATCCTCATGCGTGAGAAAGAGGTTGCCAAAGAGTCGGATGCAGAAATCCTAGAGCGCCTAGGCGAGCGCTTCACAATCCTTACCGAGATGACCAAGGCAGTCAAGCAAGGCAACATCACTGCCATGATCGTGTCAGGTCCCCCAGGTGTGGGCAAGAGTTACGGTGTTGAGGCCGTGCTGCAAAAGGACGGCCTGTTTGATACCTTGGCAGAACGCAAGCCAAAGTTTGAGATCGTCAAGGGCGCAATGAGTGCCATTGGTCTTTACTCCAAGCTCTACGAGTTCTCAGAACGGGGCAACGTTGTGGTGTTTGATGACTGCGACTCCGTGCTTTTAGATGAGATCTCACTGAACGTGCTCAAGGGCGCATTGGACTCAAGCGAGCGTCGTTTCATCTCGTGGAACACGGACAGCCGACTGCTACGCAGTGAGGGAGTGCCTAATCGCTTTGAGTTCAAGGGTTCCGCGATCTTTATCACCAACATCAAGTTTGAGCATGTGAAGTCAAAGAAACTACGTGATCACTTGAATGCCTTGGAAAGCCGCTGTCACTACATTGATCTGCAGATGGACACCCAGCGTGAGAAGATGCTACGTATCCGACAGGTCATCCAGCAGAACGAGATGTTGGCCAGCTATGATTTTGAGCCCTGTGTGCAGGATGAGCTGATTGACTTTGTGGAGGCTAACAAGGACAAGTTGCGCGAGCTTAGCCTGCGCATGGTGCTCAAGTTGGCAGGCCTCAAGAAGAGCTTTCCTACCACGTGGCAGATGATGGCTAAGACCACCTGTATGAAGCGATGCTAACTCGTATAGGACTGTGGACGGCACTGGCTCTAACGCTAGATGCCTTCCAGATTGGTTGGTTGGGCACCATAATGATCGTGGCCCTGTTTGTCTGTGCAGATCTACTGAGCAGACAAGAAGGCCAGCAGTATGGTGCAGCCGATGCCCTTAGCCGTTATCTTAGGATGACAGAACGTGAACAAGAGAAAGTGAAAAGGATGATCAAAGAATGGGAAAGCAAATGATTTGTGAGTGGATAGGCGATCCGGAAACGGGATGCCAAGAACCAGCGCTGCCCAACCGAAGCTATTGCGAGTGCCACATATGGAGCATCTACCAGAAGGGCACACAGTTGGGCAAGCGAAAGAAAGACCAACGTATAGCCAACGATGTGTTCCTATGGCAGAGTCTGATGCACGAAGCAGTGGAAGAGCTAGAGAACGAGGGAGCGATCTAGAGAACGAGGGAGCGATCTAGAGAGACAAAAAAAGGCGCATGAAGCGCCTTTTTTATCGACCTAACAACACCTAAGCAAAGCGATAGATCACACCCTGCTCGCTTACTCGCTTTACTACACCCTGCACAGCCCAGTCCGCTTCCATAGCAGCCAGCTCTCTACGATCTCGCACATGAGCACGATCTACTTTGAGCGACACCCCACGCTTGCCATATGCTATATACACACTACGAGCATGATACAACATCTCTAAGACCAACTTCATACGCTCTGCTCTAATCCGTGTAGCAGAGTCATAGCGTGTTGAGTTAGCATAGTTGCGCATACGAGCATCTCTAGCAGCCCACCATTTGTTGGGGGCTTCTTCTGTGTTTAGTGTAACTGTGTGCATTACAGTGCTCCCACACGCTCTGCCCATTCTACGCTAGTCTCACTAGCTCTCTTGTGTCCCAACTCGTACACACTCCCGTGAAAGTTCTCATAGTCAAAGAACGCAACTTCTTCTCCCCCACGCAAGTATATAATAACAGCACCTACGTCTTCGCTGTCGCAACCTCGCAAGTATTCTGCGAACTCACGCTCAAAGCGTACGATGAGCTCTGCTGCTATGTCATCTATGTCTGCATGTATGTTCTCAGCACACAGTTCTTCAAATGCTTCTAAATAGTTTGCGCTTAAACTTGCGTTTAGTATGTTTTGCATAGTAGAGCTCTCTGTGTAGTGTTGTTTAACAGCGTGTATGCTAGCATTATAGCACAAACAAATAACACTTGCAACTGTAGTGTTATTACAGTTTTGTGCTTGTGTGCTTGTGTGCTGTAGTGCTAACATGTACGTATAATAGCATAATTCTAAAACCCTTGCAAGTGTAGTGTTATTTGTTGTTTTTAGACAACGGTGGGGGTATGGGGGGCATATACTATAACGCTACAAACACTAGCACAAACTAGCATGCCAAATTTTCTCTCAAGTTCTCTCAAACCTGGTTAGATAGAATCACCTGGGGCCGAGATCTCCAGAACCTTAAAAAATTGCGCAGCAAATTTTTTTTATCTAGGTATATAGGTCTGGGCTACCATTCCTCTATACCTAGTTTCTTTTTAGATTTTGGTCTACGTATTGCCCACTCTCCAGTATTATGGTAATAGCCCCTTAGTTGTGTGAATACTTGCTCACCTCGGGGTATAACATATACATTGTGTTCAGCTCTGGTTAAATTACGCTTAATAGGTGGTTGTCTGCGTCCGCCCGTGGTACTCATTATGGGTTCTACAGTGATGTTGCCGGATCGTTCATTGATCTTAATCACTCGTCCAGTGATTATACGATTACTTTCTGTGGTTATAACTAGGTCATCTAATTCTATTGATTTACCCGCTAGGTCACGCAGTCTTTTATCTGTATAAATTATAGTCATTGTATAGTCTAGGTCGTGTGTCAACGTTATCATTATACATATAAATTTGTGGGCTGTCAATATCTGCGTTTACCGTTTTCTGCGCTTCGCGCCTTATCTTCTAGTCAAGTAAATATTATCATGCGAGCCTTGTATGACCCCATGACCTTTCAGCATCGTGCTGTAGTACCATGGCCCAGAGTAGAAGATTCTCTAGGAAGAATAGACTGGAATCTCAGTGTGGATTCAGTGGAATCTTGGTTATTAAACTCCTGCGGAGCACATTATGTAGATTGGGTATGGAGCATGTGGGCCTTGCACAATCCCTACCTATGCAGTGTGAGTTTTCGTCTAAGTGGTAGTTGTCTATTATTTCAATTACGTTTTAGTTGATTCTACGACTGACCTGACGTTGTTGATTGGGCACACGGACATGATCAGCCTGATATGGTTCGATCTCCACTATCCAGCCTTGATCAGTGCGAAATTCTCGCTGTACATGTTCTGGTTCTTGTGAAAATCTCTGTAGTATTTCAAAATGATTGGGCCTAGTTTCTTTACTCAGGGTAGTGTATATACGTTGGTTTATTTTAATCAGCCAAGTTATCATTCTTGTATTTATCTGTGTAAATATAGTCATATATGAGACTACGAGATTTTCTACGGGGGCATGATCAGTTAAACCCCAAATTATTTCTCAATGATCGTCAGCTCAGGCCTGAGGTCAAGGAGCAATTAATTCTGTTGGGCATGGATTTCTTACGAAGTTTGCCCCTCGAACTAAACATAATTGATCTACGTTTAGTTGGTGCGCAGACTGGTTTGTTCTACACCAAGTTCAGTGACATTGATCTACATTGGGTAGCTGACTTCAGTCAAGATCCCTGTGAACGTATCACACGTAGTCTATTAGATCTTGCTCGACGAGAGTACAACCGAACGAGTTCGCCTAGGGTTAATGCTATTCCCGTGGAGCTTTATGTAGAGAGTCACCTTGAGCCCGCCAGCGGTGGTGCCTATAGCCTGTTAGCTGATCAATGGTTAGTCCCAGCCACGAGTCCCCAGATATCATGGGATATTCTCACTGTAAACCGCCAGTTAAAACAAATCACCAGATTAATCAAGCTGGTAATCAAGTGGGGTAGTAAACAGCAGAAGATTCGTGTGTTAGATAATCTTTACCAACTAAGACAAAGATCATTGAGTTCACCTGCAGGTGAATTCAGTAGAGGCAATGTGGTATTTAAAATTATAAGAAACCGTGGACTCTTGGCCAAACTGCGTAATAGTATAAAACGAGCCGAATAGTTCGGCTCGATTTTTTTACCTTAGTAATACAGCCAGTTGTCTAGACAGAAATAGTCGCCATCGTATGTTCTGGGGGAGATCTTGATCATCGATCTGTTCTTGATCTTTTACCCGTAACCTATTTAAATTTCGAGCAATTGAGTCATCAACAATAACAATGTCAACATCGTCAATTTCCCCCCGCAGTTGTAAAAAGCGTAGATCTGTCCGACGAGCTACTATTACTTCTTTGCTTCGGCTTTCTTTTCGTCTTTCTTGGCTTCAGCCTTAGGAGCTTCTTTCTTTTCTTCTTTCTTTGCGTCAGCAGCGAAAGCAGAACCAATACCAAATGCAGCAATTAACATAGCGAGAGTTGTTTTCATTTTAAATTTCCTTAAAAAGTTTATTTACATAGATTTTCTCTACGTATATATATTAACGCCTTGATAACAAAAGCGTTGACTAATTTGGCAAAGCCTGTTAAATATTTGTATGATAATTAAACCCGTAAACCTAGTAAATCATTTAATTGCAGCTCATCCTCGTAGACAGGATAAAGATTTTACAAGATCTGTTTTCCTTGTAGCCGAGCATGATCCTTCGCAGGCCATGGCCTATAGAATTGACGCCAAGAGTATGAGTTTGGATTTGAGCATGATCATGACCAATCTTGGTATACACGGATACATAGGAAATGAACCTGTATACCGAGGTGGAACAGAACATACCAATAGATTAGTCTTGATACACACATTGGATTACACCTGCAAGAGCACTCACAGTATTGGTAATGACCTTGGTATAAGCTATGATCCTAGTATATTAAAGGACATAGCTCAGGGCCAAGGTCCTAGACAATATCGTGTGATAGCTGGTTGTCAACGTTGGCTAGGTGGGTTCTTAGAAGGTGAGCTCAGTGGCCGTAGTCCCTGGAGTGTTGAACATACTTGGAGCGTGATAAGACCCACGACCAGTTTAATTTTTGATTACGATGAAGATTCTCAGTGGCGTAAGATCATTGACTGCCATGCTCAAGAAGAAATCTGCAATTGGTTTAGTCCTGTTCTGGGTTAATTGAGTTCATTATCATTGATCTAATATCCTCCATGGCTGCTTTTTTCTGTGGTTTTCGTGGCAGTGTATGTTCAGCGGTAGTAGTATCCATGGTCGTACTGGTTCTACGTAGACTATCTGCTATGGTAGAACTTTTTGACTGTGTGTCTGAGAGAGATGATTCTTCACCTAGGTCAGTGATTCTCAGACTATCTTGATTAAATTCAAGATCTACTTTTTGACCCACACCTGAACTAGAGCGTGTTTTCATAAATTGTATTTGATAGCGTCCCCGTTCTTTCATAGCACGGCTGGTAAAGATACCTATGACATTGTCTGCGGTTTGTATTTTACTTAAACCACCACTGATATGACTATGATCAAATTCAATTTCTTCCACTGCCGAACGATTTAACTGACTGGCTGTGACTGTGATACACTGAGTTTCCATGGCTAGGTTACGTATTTCTTCTGATACATATTTGTCCTTGACAAATAAATCACTGGGTGAAACTTTCACGCTTAGAGGCATCATAAGATCTAAATAATCTATCAGTAGTACATCTGGTTTTATTTGTTTTTTAATTTGATATTCTTTTAAATATGCACGTATATCGTTACAGGTTTTACCTGAAGGCATGTATTTTATCTGTATACTACCTGCTTGTTTACCTAGAATTTTTACCTTTAATTCAACATCATCTATATTACGAAATATTTCTCTAGTTGAAATTCCTGTGATCATCGAATCTAATCTCATGGCCACTAGATTTTCTGAAAGTTCAAAAGTTAGATAAATCACGTTTAGACCGGCCAAGGCCCAATTTACGCCAAGGTTGGCCAAGAATAAACTCTTACCTCCTCCTGATGCCGCAGCAAAAATATTCAATTCACCTCGATTAAAACCACCATAGAGTTTTTTATCTACAGTGGGCCATCCTGTGGATATCTGTCCATTACTGTCTTTAAGTTGACTGAGTCTGGCCCTAGGATCTTCAAAATAATCAGTGCCCATGTCTTTGTTCAAACTGACCTGTATAGCCTCTTTAATCAGTTTCTCTACAGGTCCATAGTCACCTTTTTCTAACAGATCGGCACTACGGATTATTGCACGTTCCAAGGCCTTGTGTCTACTAAATTCTTCAAATTCGTTTAATAACCATTCATAATTTTCTTTTGGTAGGTTTACTCTATCTAGATTTTCTTGACAGGCTGCGTTGACCTGTATTACTTCGGGCATGATCTTGTATTGATCACTGTATTTTAGTATAAAGTCCGCAGTTGGTCTTAGTCTTTGATCAAAGTTTTCCGGGTCAAATATATTTTGGCACCTAGCAAATGTTTCTGCATCACTTAGAAACATTTCTAAATAAAGTTTTTGTAAGTCGTAGGAATAGTTACTGGCCATGTTTTTCCAATGTTCGTTTCATTAATTCTAATCTCAATTTGTTTGACTGTTTATAATGCAAAATAGTTATCATTGTATAAAGTCTACCGTAGAGTTTCACAGCATCGGCTACATCCTTACAGTGTTCTTCCCAAGGCGGCAGGCTGACTGACCAATCATTGTTTATCGCAGCTTGTATGAGTTTGGCACCTGCTGAATCTCTGTCTGGTACTACGATGATTTCTTTGTTAAGTGTTTTTAATCTTAATATTTGTTCTTTACCAGGATCATTGGTCATAATAGCACAACCGTCTACACTGATTGCATCGAATTGTCCTTCGACTAATATGATGAATTGTCTTTCATCGCATTGCTTGTCTATGTTGAATACATAACCAGGTTGACTATCTGTGATATATTTAGGTTTACCTGGATTAATTTTTCTCGCTGTATAACCTACTATGGTATCGTTGAGATAAAAGGGAATAATTACTCTATCATGATATCCTGCCTGAGGACTCCAATACCAAGTGTACCATGCCCAATTCATACCTCTTATGTCTGTAATATAGTCAATTATTGGTATAAGTTGATCTCTATGCGTATCATCTTCTAGCCAGGTTTCAATTGGTTTACTATTATCAGGTAATGGTTTTTCTTTTATTTGTTTTATTATATGATCTTGCTGTGTGTGTTCTTGGTCTTTGATTTTCAACGCATATAAGTTTAATTTGGCTATATCGTTTTCTGCGAGACCTAGCCATGAGAGAAGTTGTCGTGTGTTTTTTGTTAATAATTGCCCAGGTCTCCATCCTGCTTTGAAATTACAATTAAAACAGTGATATTGAAAACTATTATCAGACGAATTGATCAGCAGTCCACCTCGTTGTCTACGGTCATGTGATTCTCCTCGATTATGGCAACAAGGAGCATTGAAACTTATCCAACCGCTGGGTGTTGATTTACGTTTAGGTGGTAAGGCTGCAATAAGACTTGATTGTATGAGATTCATACAAACAGTTTAACTTCTGTAGAGAATTTTGTCAAATGATCCGTAGTAACTAGGATTATCATTATCAGGATCTCCTGGACCCTGATTTGGTATGTGGATGAATCTAATATAAGAATACACACCTGTAAAATTTAGGGTATCCACACCTGTATAGTTATCATAACCTCTATTTGCTATTAATGTGTAATTACCACTGGCGCCTGGGCTATTATCTAAAGTTCCTTCTACTCTGACCATACCTTTATAGCCTGTCATATAAAATGCCACTGTTTGTATGGCATTATTGCCATTGAATTCTGGTTGAGCATAGATATTACCGCTAGAATGTTCATATCTTGAGTTTACATCTACATAAGATTTAGTAAAGGTAGTTATGCTTATACTATCTTTGAATATAGGCTCTCCAGCATTTTCGATATGTAAAACACCTGCTACACTAAACCATGCATTTGAATAGGTTGGAACATAGCTGCCTGTAGCGTCTTGCATCTTTATAGCATAATTATAACTACCTTTTTCTAAATCTGCTGTGTCGCTTTCTGATAAAGTCAGCAGGGCTAAACCTTTAGTAGCAGTGGTATTAACATCTATTACTTCTAAATTTTTACTAAGAACCTGTTGCTGATTTACACTGTCAAACATTGAAAAGACAAATGTCTGTGTATTATAAATTCTAATCTTTTTTTGGTCACTGTTTTTAAACTGTATACGAATTTGATTTTTCAATGATTTTTGAATTTTTAGATCTCTTTGATACATGACAGTGTTAACTCCTCGCAGGGTGTTATCCAAATCTAATTGAGCGTCAATTGTGTTAGAATATAAATAGACTGGTATAATTTGCATAATTTAATATTTATCGCTAGGATGTCCAATAAATTTCAAGACAATTTTCCGTTTATCAGTTGTATAAAATCTAATGATAAAGAGTACGTAGGAATAATAATCAATTTCGACAACAGTGTTGTCAGTATCTATGATCTTTCCATGGTACGAGGAGAGGAAGATCGTAAAAAGTTTTTAGAACTAGGCGAAGTATGGTGGTGGGAAAGCAATCGTAAAATACCAATTAATATTTTCCTTAGAAAAGAAATGTATGTTTTTCGTCCTTTAATAAAAACTTTTAATATTAAGGATGTATCAGTCTTATTTGGACCTATTGTTAATCTAAATGACATTACAGAAAAACGAGTTAAACGTAAAAGTATTCAGTTGGTAAGAACCGTTAAGAATATTCGTACGAAATAGATTCACAAATAAGATTCATCTGTACAACCACTGCCATGGCATAGGCTACTGCGTGTGATTTTTTAAAATAATATTCATCACCCTCAGGTTTGTTCCAAACTTCCTTCATCACTGTAGTCCAATCTTTCCCAATCAGATAGCGTTTCGCTGGACGTATCATAGCCAAAACTGCCGCTAGTTGGACGATCGTCTTTGGTTTCATTGTTCTTAATATAGTACCATGTCCGTTGACGTGAAAGAGTAAGTTGGTAAAATCGTCCTGTTCTAGTAGTTCCCATAATGGCTCCTTATTGGCTAGAGATAGTAGATGTTTTTCGTCGCGTATATCTTTGTATATACCTACATTTAAAAAATCTAATTTAAAATAGCCTCTTTTTTCCGCTGTTTCATAATCAATAGCGGCCTGATTGGTCAAAGGGTTTATAGGTATATCATGTACATATATACCGGTATTATGTTTTTTATTATTTGTTAATGTTGCAGGTACATGTTGTATTAGCGACAGTATTTTTGATCTGTCTGCAAAATCTATGTCAATATCAGGCATGCTAAAGTCTCTGAATATGTTTTAAATAATTTTTTTTGAAGCATATGTATATATGATTATTGTTGATTAAGAATACTTTGAATTATATTAGTAGTTGAATATTTTTCAAGTCTATCATAAAATTCTATTTTCTTACAATATTCTGCCCCTATGATATCTTTACCTTTGTAGTCGGTACCTTTTAGCATGATATCTGGCGTAAAGTTTTTTATGTAATTTATAAGTTCTTGGTCAGTATCAAATATGTCAACTCTGTCTACATATTTTAAACCAAATAACATACTGGCTCTGTGATATTCATTATTAACTGGGCGATTATATCCTTTTAACTCTTTTACTCTACGATCGCTATCTATTAATACATATACAAAAGAATTTATAAAAGATCTAGCATGCCTTAATAGATTTATATGTCCCAGATGTAAAATGTCAAATGTACCATTAATTAGAATTTTATTCATTATACTTTCCATTTTAGAATAAAGTATGTTGCATCTCTTGCATTAGGAAACGAAAAAATCGTAAAATTTGGTATTTTTATAAAATTTTCTGTCCAGGTACTAGGATGATATGAAAAGGTAAAATCTAGGTTTTCTGCTTTCATATCTCTTACCATTTCTAAAATATAACCTGGAGGAATATTTTCTACCCTAATGTTTGTCATTTAATATCTGTTTCTTTACATATCTCACGCACCAATGCCACTTCCGCAGGTAGTTCTTTAAATTTTTTCATCCAAAATGGTATGTCTATCACATTGGTAATCATGTCTAATTGTTCATTATTCATTTTACTTAGCATGGTTTTACCAAAATTACAATTTAGAATAATCCAAGGACTTATTTTTCCATCTATAATATCGTGTACCGCTCTGTTCAAACTGACATAATTGAAATAGTGATTAAATTGTGAATTATTATTGTCTGCCCAGTCCATCATAGTTGCTAATGACCTCTGTACAGCACTTTCTACTGGTTCTACCTTTAGCATTTCTAATAGATAGGTTTCGTATAATTCATCTCTGCACCAGTGATCTAATTTGGTGCCACTTTTTATCACATAATCTATAAATTTATCCGGATACAATGGGTTAACATTGTTAATAAAACTACCAAATTTTACAAAAGCGTTATAATAACTGCTTTCACAGAACTCTTCATAGGTCTTTATTTTTTTTGAATTTTGTGTTAATGTATAAAATCTGTTATAAGCCATGTACCCTGCTTGGACACGCTTTTCATCTTTTTGAAGTATTCGCCTTTTTTGTTCGCACATATGAGCAATAAGAGTTTTCTCCTTCATAAAACTTTTATTACAATGTTTACAACTGTACGGTTGTTCGATAGTTTCAATCATTTACAAATATTCTTTTCTTTGCTTGTCATCGAATCCAAGATTATCAAACAATTCTTTACGATCATTATCATCCATAAGTTTAGCTAATAGTTTTAGGTCTTCTAATTTTTTAGTTGGATGAAGTTCTGCTAGTAGTTTTTCAATTTTATCAGTTTTTGTTTTTTTACCCGCTGCTAGATAAGGATGATACAATTTTGTACCGGTTCCGGTGCCTGCAAATAATTTCCATAAAAGTTCTTTATGGTTTTTGCTTAACAGCCAATGATGTTTGTTTACATATTCATTGGTTGTATCTAAAAACCATTCTTGTACATCACGATCCGAGTTTACATTGGATGTATACCTCATTAAGACATATGGACTAAATGCCTTTTTTTCTTCTTCTGTGAGGGCGGAATAGAAGTCATAATTTCTAGTATCAACTGCTCCTAATTCTCTTTTTATGTCAAGTTTTGCTGCCATTATTTGTCTTTATGTAATATAATAGTTTAACTTGCTCTATGGCTTTTTGCAAGGTCTCATCAGTTTTAGCGGCTTTTCTAATTTCATGCCATAAGGTTATCTCTTTCAATTCGTTGGATTTTTCCAAGGCCTTATCAGAAACATGATATAATTTTCTTGTAGTTTCTCCATACTGTCTTATGTAAACAGTTTCGCCTCCATCTGGACTTTCAAATATATAAGGCCATTTATTCATAATTTACCAGCATCTTGTATAATCTAATATTTCACTTTGCCGATTTACTTCTTTGACAAAATATGCACAAGTTGGTTTATCTCCAGAATGAATCGGGGTGCATAATAATTGACCTGAACGCATTTTAGGAAAATACCATTTTATGTCCTGATATATATCTATAATATCAATTTCTAAAAATTCTGGTTTAAAACTACTTAGTGGGTTAAAACAGAAAGTTTTAAATCCTCTATCATTTAGACTGGTTAATGGCAACACTTCCATTTCTGGTACTTCTGGATCCCCCACTATGGTACACCAATCTAATGGCATGGTAATTTCTTGATCACCTATTTGTAATACTGCTGCTGGTCCTGTAAAACTTTCTAAAAAAATTAATGGAATAAAAAAGTAATCAGGGTTTTGTGGATCAGTATTGTCTAATACACAAAACCTCATATCGTCCTCTATTTCTTTAGGTAGATCATTTAAAAAAAATGCTTTATTGTCGAGTGTTAAAATTTGCATTATATATACTTTACCTTTTGTATCTGAAAAGGATACTGAGCATCCTTGTAAAACTTTTTACGTTCTGTGAGATGACGTTTAGCATATTTGGTAGAAGCGGTGAGATCCCAGATCTCTACGTGGTTTTTATCTTTAGCTCTTCTAATGCCTCGCCCAATAGATTGTATAACCCTGACAAAGCTCTTTCCGGGTTCCAAAAGAACCAGATTAAAAATCCTAGGAATATTAATACCCACAGCGGCCACACCGTAAGTCGCCACAATAATCTTGTTATCAGCAGTTTGAATTTCGTCATATTCTTCTTTTCTATTCTTTGTTTTAACTTTTCCAGAAATAAAAACTGAGTCTTTTAATTTAGAATTAAGAAACTCACCGCTTTCTATTCTATCCACTAAAATTAATGTATTTCCCGACTCCGATATTTCTGAACATAATTTACTAATATAACACATTCGTTGGTCATCTGTCACGAGATATTTTAACTCTTCTTTATAACTTCCAAATTCTTTCCATTCTGCAGTTTGAATAATATTTACGTTACAGTTTGCTAATATACCTTTATCTTGTAATTCATGTGCGGCTACTCTATTAACTACTTCTCCTAGACTAGCACGTAGGCTTTGAAATTCAAAATCTTGTTTAGGTACTGTTCCGGTAAGTCCCCAACGTATACAAGCATTACTTAAATTTTGTGTTAGTAATTTTTTAAGAACTTCCGCTTTGGCCATGTGAACTTCATCTACCATTACACAGTTTACACCCTCAAGAAATTCTGCAAGGCTTAATATATCGTCGTCATCTTTAGATTTTTTATCTAAAATGTTTAAACTTTGCCAAGTTGCAATGGTATGTGTGTATCCTATATCTTTTCTATCTCCGTAATACACCCCGACGTCAAGCCCACAGTTTATAAAATCTTCTTCAGTTTGTTCTACTAGGCTTTTGTTTGGTACAATGGTGATAGTTCTACCGTATTTTTCACATAATTTTGCCAAGGTAGCAGTGGTTATGGTCTTTCCAAAGCCTGTGGCTATTTCTTGTATGCATTGTGGATTTTCTAAAAATTTATTAATAACATCTACCTGATCATCTCTCAACATAATTCTTTGAAATTCATGAACGTGTCCTTTGGGCCATGTTTTTTCACCCCAAAAATCCTCAGAAATTTTAGAAAATGCAAGCTCGAAATTTGCTCGCTGATCATTTAACGAAATTTGATAATTCTTTTGTTCTAGATATTCTAAAACCTGAGGAAGCATTGAAAGATAGGTGGTGCCGCCTAGACCAAAAAAGCTCACAGTACCATCCCAACGACCTAATTTATAGGAAGGACGATACCTAGCTGTAGGATCTTCAAACTTAAATTTTTTTACTAGAGCCTTTCTAGTTTCAAGATCTAAATTTTCAATCTTGACATTTACTTCGTCTTTTATAATGACTCTGCATGAGGCCAAAATAATTCCTTTTGATTATGTTTTTTAACCATGTTAATAACATTTTTGTGATTTTGTACGAATTCTCGAATGGTATAGTGTGCATTGGTACTACAATAATTTATTACACTGTTAATTTTAACATCAGTGCGTAATAATGTCTTGGGAAATTTTCCGCAAATTATAAAAAAGTTAATATTTTGGCTTATAATATTGTTTAAGGTGTTATCTTTTACAAAATTGTTAAATTCTATACCTGTATCACTGGGTAATCTAAATAATACTGAAATTTCGCTGGTGTTTATTCCTACTTTTTTCAAATTTTCTACAATATAACTTACAATATTAAATTCGTCACCTACAGGAACAATAATTAGGGCAGGAGTGATGTATTTTAAAAAGTTATAAAGCACAACATCTGGGAATTTTTCGTAATTCCAATGATAAATTTCACCAGGCGGGTGATTTAAAAATTCTAAAATAGGTAAATTTTCGACTTTTTCTTTTAACAACATATCTACTTGTTCACTCCAAGTAGTTACTGATAAATCACGAGCTAAAAAGACAGATTTTAACAAATCTTTAGACGAAATTTCAGGAAAATAAGGTAAATTATTAATGATTTTTGCCTGATTATTATCAATGTCAATTACAGGTATATATTTTTCTATATTAGAAAAAATATCTTCAGCTTGTTTGAAAAGATTTTGAATTTCCTCGTCTACTTCAAAAGCAATTTCATTTTTTAACTTAAAAAGAAATGCAATTGACCTCTCATCCATGCTAAAAACCCAACATTTTTTGTCTGGATCCCAAATACAAAGATTAAAAGTTTCTTTGGCCTGCCTAAATTTTTGAACTAACTTTTCATCATATGGAAAAATTACAGAAATATATTTTTCATTGTTTTCATCTATATCAATTGAGATTTTTTTATCCAAATTAATTTTTCTCAATTGAAATTTAAACACAGGATTGGTAATAAATGGTTTAATATCATACCCTAAAGAAAGATTTATGGGTTTGGCATATCTATTAAGGATTTTTACAGCCAATTGTGATTGTTTTTCTGTAAAACCTTTACCATTATATATCTGCTCAGAAAAACTCAATACAATAGTTTTATCAAATCTGTTCAAGTGGTTAAAATTTTGTGAAACTTGTGTTATGATGTCTTCTATATACATAATATTCAATTACAGAGTAATATCTTCTAATCCAGCAGTTCGTAATTTTATAATATTACTTAATTGCCACTGTTTAATATCTAGCCCTTTGATAATTCCTAACCATTGATTACGCAATAAGGCAAATTCGTTAATAATTTTTTCCATGTCAACCACATCTGCTTCGCCATCCACATATTTTTCAACATCTCTGCTTGAGAGCGCACGTTGATAATTTTCTAAATATTTTTTAAACACCTTACTACGTGTTCTTCTTAATTCTATGTTAAGATATTCTAATATACCTTCGATTTCTTGTAACTGATTGAATCTCTGTTCTACAATACCAGGCAAAGAGGCCGAAGCTTTCTCTACATTTCCATGTATTCTTGCTTCGGCCTTTGCTATTTCTAATTCTTTGTAGAAGTATTCAATACAGCCAGGAAGATTACTAATATCACTACTGACTTTTGAATACCATCTCATTAGTAATCCTCTTCTTCTTCACCCCAGTCATAATCAGAGTCATCATCTACATCATCCTCTTCATCTTCGCTATTAAGAACCGATTCTAAAGCGTCGTCTAAATGAGGATCATAGCCTTTTAACCCTTCTAGCGTTCCTGTGTCTGTGTCTTTGTCAACTAACCAGTCAACAAATTGGTCTGCCGCGACCCCTCGAGTTTTTTCAGGAATATGATCCCTGAAAGTTTCCCAAATTTCAATAATTAAATCTTCATCCATTACATTTCCTCTGTTTCTACGGTATCTGAACTAACAGATTGTATAGAAGATTCATCCCATTCTAACATAATTTTCATAAGTTTATCTTCTGTCCAGTTCTTACGAAATTCGGAAATAATTTCCCCAGTTTTTTTGCTAGTATATGAAAGTTTATTACCTGTTTTTGAAATTACGTTCATTTTTTCAAACATATCTACCAAACCGCTTGTAGGACTCATACCTGTTGAGTAAGGAATTTTGACTTGAACGCTTTCAAATGGTTTTGCATATCTAGTTTTCATAATTTTACATGCTGAACGAATACCTAATACATCACTTACTTTATTGCCCTCATCATCCTCTTTTAATTTGAGTTTTTTCATGGCAACAACAATACTTGAAGCATAGATAAATCCTTGTCCGCCTGAGATTTTATCGTCTGGGTCAAACATATCTTGGCTAGCATAGGTATGATTAGTTGCTACAAGTCCTACATTGTAAGAACCAAACATATTTACACAATTACGTACCAAAGCAGTTAATGCCTTAGGTTTACGCCCCATGTCACCTTTTAGATCTCCAGATTCAAACTGATTTACATCAGTCGGAGTCATTAACATTCCTAATGAATCGATTACAAACAATACCTTAGGACGTTCATCCTCGGGCATAGATTTATATTCTTTCATAAACTCATTAATCGTTTTAGCAACATCGTCGATCATTGCCATATTCAATTTAAGAAGTTTATTTTCTCTTGTATCTACACCAAGTGCATGTAGCCATGCTTCGTCTAAGGCGTTTTCAGAGTCTATTAAAATACAAAAGATATCTTGTTCTTGAGCATGACGAATAATATTGCCTGAACAAATATAACTCTTACCTGCTCCTGATTCACCGGCAAACACTGTGACCTTACCAAGGGGAACCCCCTTGAAGAAGTCTCCTGAGATAAGGTAATTTAGCGCATAGTTACCAGTTGAAATCCAATCTGTAGGATCATTGAATCCAATTCCTAAACCGTCTATACTTTTTGTCAAAGATTTGCGAAATTTTGTAATGTCAAATGCTTTTCCCATCGAGGACTCCTTTTGTTGATTCTTTTGGTGAAACAACAATATTGTTTCTACCAATCGCTCTAAGCCAAGTGTTTAGCCTATGAATAACTGTGGAATCATCTTTAGGATTGTCAAAATTAATATTACAATCCATTACAGTATCACCAGTTTGGTCTTCTCTGCTATTAAAAACGAGAGAAAAGTTCTCATTAACTTTTAAAGTTTTTGCCACGGTAGTCTCCTATTATTCTTTAGTACGACTACGAATCATAGCTATAATATCAGCAGCTCGACTTGAAGCATCTGATCCTGCAGCAGGTTTTTCTTGTTTAATTTCCTGCTCATGTGCTACATCTTCTTCATGATGCTCTGCTTTAGATTCTAATTTTGTGTTGTTAGACCTAGCGACAGAATCTTCTGTATTTCCGCCCATACCTGCGGGTTTGTAGTATTGACCCCAACGATCCATGTCAAATGCTTCACCATCTACTGATGCTTCAAACATTTCTTTAATAACCTTGAGTTCAACTTCACCTGGTTTCTTTGGCAGGAAATCTTTGAGGCTGAACAAACCATATTGCTTGATTGCGGCCTGTTCTAGTTCACTCAGAGCACGTTCTCTACGAGCCCAAGTTGAAGTAGAATAATCTGCGTAACCACCTTTTGAAGTTTTAGTGATTTTAAAATCTAGTCCACGAACAAAGTCTGTGGGCAGTTCCTCAATTTCACTGTCCATAAGAGCGTTTTTAACAATATTAAAAATTTGACTACCAATGATGAATCTACGGATAGGATTGTCTGGAGTGCGATCTTCTTTGAACTTGCTGTCAACTACAAAGCCTTGGAAAAGATAAGACTTTTTCTTCCAATACTTACGACCCATATCCTCAAGACTCTTGTCCTTAAACCAAGGGCGAACTTCTGTTAGAATAGGGCAAGTTTCACCCCACATTTCCATACAAGGAACTTGAACTTGAGTAGGTTTAGAATTAGTTTCACCTTTTACACCGGCAAAGGGCAATTTAATCATTGCTCTTTCAAGCCAGAAAAAGGTATTTGAAGAATCACCATCTGGAAGGAAGCGAACTGTTACAGTTGTGCCTTCTTGGATGTTCCAGTGTGGAAAGATTGCGTTGTCACCGCCCATACCGCCGGTTTGTTGTGCGCTTTGTTGAAGTTTAGCGCGGATTTCTGCCAAAGTTGCCATAATATATCTCCTTAATGTTTATGCCTTTGTTTTTGCCACTTCTTAATAGCCCACTGACTAAAAAGAAAAAGTGCATATAGATAACTATACGCACTTTTATTTATTATGTCAACTCTAAACCGGTTGAATAATGTGGTTATTTTGCCAATCCTGACAGCCTGCGAATCAGTTCAACTTCTTCGTCATATCTATCATGTTTTTTGCGTATGCGATCCATTTCTTTTTCGCTAGCGCCTTCCTTGCCTGCCTTGGCTAATTCTTTCATGCCTGGTCCATATTTCTCCCAACCTTTGGCATGACGGCTCATTGCTTCTAGGGCAGCATCGTCTTCGGACTTAATGTATTCTTGATCGCCTACTTTGAACTTGTCGCCTTTGTCTGCATACCTAGCCTGCATACCGAAAGCATTGCCTTCATCTGGCTGCTCTGACATACCGTATTGCTGTTCTATCCGGTCAAGCATACGACTTTGTATTTCCTCAAAATCATCGTCTGGATGTAATCTAGAATTGACTGCGATTTCGTCATACATGTCTTGTAGTGCGGCTCTGGATTCTTCACCGAATTTACCAACTAATCCATCATAGATCATGTCATAGGAATCATCGCCACTTGAGGCAATCTTTGAGAAAATTGCCTCTCCAGATCCTTCTGCCATGCCTTTCTCACCCATTAGTTTATTGCCTTTATGTCGCATTGACCACTCCTGTGTTAATTTTTGCATGAATTTTTCTGCCACCATACGAGCCTGAACGCCTGCTTTTTCTCCGAACTTTTCGCTAATCTTTTTTTCCACATCAATGGCAATGCCTTCTTCGCCGCGGAAAGGACCAACGTTAGGATTATCTCTATTATAAAAACTTTTTACAATTTTTGCAACCTCTTGTATCATAGCATCCATGCCCTTTCCTTCTGCTACAGGTGGTTCTGGTGCAGGTGCAGCGGCTGGTTCTGCAGGAGGTTGTTCTGCAGGAGGTTGTTCTGCAGGAGGTTGTTCTGCCGGTTGTTCTTCGGGTGTTAAACCGAGATAATCTAATAGGTCAGTTTTACCTTCTTCCATGGCCCAGGCAGCAAATACTTCTAGTGGATCCATGTCTGGAAACTCTTTAGCCGCCGCGTCAAACTTATCTTCTAAATCATCGTTTTCTATGCCAAATTCATTAAAAAATTGATATGCGTTGCCTAGTTCTAATTTTTGTCCTGTTGCCTTGAGGTTATCTAGTTCTGTCTTTAGGTTTTCTTTTTGATCATCTGGTATGTCGTTTTCTGCTACTGCATCTGCCCAATTTTCAAATTTAGAAAATGCATCTTCTTTTTTATCTTTTTCTACTTCGTCTGCATCTGGATCTGTTAGAGAATCGCCCGCTGCTGCACCTGTAAGAGCGCCTAGAGGTCCTCCTGCTAATCCTCCTATTGCTGCCCCGCCTAGTGCGCCTAAAATTTCTTCATTTTGCTCATAGTTTTCTGTATATTCTTCTAGATCTACTGTATTAGTTTCTTGCATAATACTATGTATTAATGGAAATAAACTTGCAAGATTCTCGTTAAATGAACTTTGTGTAAATTTTGATTTATACTGTTCCATAGTAACTGGATCTAGATCTGCCATTATAGGTTGTTCTTGTTCATTAAATTCTGCCACCCATGCCTCATAATGATGACGCTTTCCCAATGCCTCAACTTGTGATTTTAATTCGTGTAAACGGCCTACGGCTCTTTCTGTGATTCCTAAAGCGTCATCATGCAATTGACTATGCTGTACCTGTCTTTGAAATTCCTGTAACTGTGCAATTTGTTCACTCATGCGCATAATAGCCTTGCCTGCAGGGTCATGTGGAACACCACCGTGATCAATATGTTGGCCCATGGCCATTGCACCTGCTATGTGAATGAATGGATACTTAAATCTCTCACCTTCTTTATTTTGAATGAAAATTGCCTTAATATTTTTTCGTTGGCTGCGGGAACCTGGATATGTTTCGTCAACTGCGTTGTGATGTCTAACAATAACTTCTGTAGCTCCTCTTACAGCTCGACTTGTTTTTTTAGAACTTTTATGGTTCCATCGTGATTCTGTCATATTCATATTATCTTCCTTTGGCCCTTGTGTAGCAGCAAGATGTTGAAAATCATTTTTGTCTAACTTTGTTTTTGCTATATCTCTTGTATCAAATCTTAATAACCTACGCATGGCGAAAAATCTCATTTCTTTTAAAAAATCGTACCATACTTGTTTAGCTATATCATCTTGCCCTTCTGTTATGCCTTGACTGTAATATATCTTTAAGCTGCCTAGGTCACCTAAACTTATGCTAACACGCCCTAAATTAACACCTTCCTTAACAAAGTCGAAGTCGAAAAACCGAGCTTCTGCTGGGTCGATAGTAATAGCACCTGCTTCGTCGCCCATTTCTAAATTTGTAAAACGTGAACGAACTTTGTCGAAAAGATCTTGGCTGATTATCTGTATAGCTTTCATAATTTAATATTTATCAATAACTATTAACATATATAGGCATGGGCATGACAAATTCATCATCACGTTCTTCACGTAATTTTTCATAAATTGCCGGATCCCAATCTTGTAACATCACCGTCATTCGAATAGCCAATAACATACTGCTGACAAGATCATCATTTGATCCTTGTTTACCTTGAAAACTAATGCCCTTAGCTACAAAAGATTTTAATTCCGATATTAAAGGTTTACTACTAATTTCTAATCTTTTTGTTTCTATAAGATGTTTTAATTTAGCACATACAGATATTTTACTACTATGAGTAGTATTGAATCCTCTTCTAAATCTTCTAACATGTCCTTTTTTAATAGGTTCACTTAAAAACATTCCAGGAATACTTTCTTCCCCCATTTCCTCAATCGCAACCAGTGCGGCTTCTCCTACCGCATTATTTTCTACACTGTAGTACAAACTAGCCGTTTGACCTTTGGCGGTACATTTTTCATTTATAAAATTACAAATATCTCTGAGTATTCTAACCTGTGATTGGATATTGGTTAAGTTATGACTCCATTCTGCCATTTGCCTAAATGTAGGTATTTCTAAGACCTGTATAGCAGCCGGATCACCGCCTGTTCCTAAACTTGGGTCTAAAGCAACTATATAGGTCATTTTAGGATTAATACGTTTATACCAACGACATTGACCCATGCGCATAAAAGGTTCCGTACCTTCTAATTCTGCCAGACAAATACTGTTGATAAGTGTTTCATCGAATACTAAAAATTCACACTCGTGTTCACGACGAAATCGTTCTTCACCGATACTTGCACGTTCAACGCTAGCCCATTTTTCATCTCTTTCAGGGTGTTCACTCCAGTGAGCCTTAAACGGGAAGAACCCGTTGCGTCCTAGTTCTGTAGAATTACCATGATCGTCAAATCTATAGTTAGCTTCTTTCCAAATCATTGCGAACTGGTCTTCATCGGAGTTAGGCGTAGATGTAAGTATGGCCTTACCGCCAGTTGCTAATGTAGGTCGGATTGAAGTCCAGAATTCTGTAGCTATGTTTGGTTCTACGAAGGCAAACTCGTCAGCATAGAGTAAAGAAATACTCATACCACGACCTGTTGTTTCTGTTGTAGTCTGTGCTACGATTCGTGATCCGTTATCAAACTCTATGCTCTGTTTATTATAACTTACAACACCACCCCTAATATGATCGGGACATAATTCATAAGCGGTTCGTATCTTATGCATGATTTCTTGAGCACCAGTATATTTGTGTGCTGCTACAAGAATTGTACTGTCCGGATTAAACATGGCGTACCATAATAGGTAACCTGCTGCGGTAGTAGTTTTTCCTGTTTGCCTTGGTAAAAGATTAATGTTGAATCTATGTTTATGATAACTATCAACTAATCTTATTTGGTATTCATAGGCATTATATAAAAGTTTCCCTTTCACAGGATGTTGTATGTAAAAAAAGTTATTTAAAAAGTAATGAGGTCCGTGGTCTTGATCTGCACATTGAATCAGGTCATTAATTTGTTGCTCTGTATACTTTTGAGTAACATGAGCTGTTTTGACAAGTTTTGTTTCTGCTATCGGCATGTTTTATTTACTGAAAAAAATAGCCTCCTAAGAGGCTATTGATGAAATAAAAATAGAATTATTGAAGTTCACTCTCAACAAATTTTCTATATTCATCTAAAAGATTTTTTTCTACTTCTTCCATAGTAGGAATTCCTTTAGGTAAATTCCCATCCATTCTATCGCCTTGCCCTGGCTGATTTTCTTGGTGTGCGAATTGATCTGGATCAAATTCGCTTTTATCATTTGGATCTTCAGGAGTATTATCGTATTCGTCTATAGGATTTTCTTCATCGTCTGTATCTGGAGAATGCAGTTTATCTATTACACTACGCATAGTAGATGTCGCATCCATTTCGGGCGGACCTACAGGCTCTAATGCAGCTCCTGGTGTAGATACTGGTTCGTCTTCGTGGTCATGTCCTGCTAGTGTCATAATATCTCTTAGCATGTCACTCAATTCCTGACCACTATCTGCAGAAATATTAATTGTTGCAGGTGAATGATGATCTGCCACTGATTGCATAGGCATCATCCCACATTCATCTAAATTTTCATCTACCTGTTGATTCTTTATAACATTTGGGTTGGTCGCATCTAATTCTGCCAACCGTTTCATTAAATCTATCATATGCATAATTATTTCCTTAGATCTGGAGCTTGTTTAAGGATACTCATAGTATTGGTATCTTCAATAGCCTTTGCTAATTTGAATTCTCCACCACCTTCGTTAGGTATTTGCTCGCCTCTTTCTTTGCGTTGCAATTTTAAAATATCATTTAATTCTTTTACAAAGCTAGCATTATAAGCATCGCCATAATAATCTTCAAACTTTGGATTGCCTGCTTCTTTATAATCAGGATCCATTAACAACGCACCTTCTCTTTTTGGTTCTTCGTGTTGATATTCTTCACTAGGTTCACCTGGTCTACGTACAACAAGATTTTGTTTGCCCATATTCAAACCTGTTGCAAGGTATTCAGTTAGTTCAAACTGCGTAGTTGGAAAATCTAAAGTTACTTCGTAAATATGAACTTCAGAATTGTAAACTCCGGGAAAATCCAAGGGTAATGCTTGAATAGGTGTTTTTGACTTCTTAAAAGAACGTAACTCGTTTTCATTTGTAAAACGTCCAAGCAATCGTTTCATTACAGATTCTTTTTCAGGCGTAATTTCGCCTGCAATCTTAATCTTGAAATCGTAGGTTTTTTTGGATTCGGTTAGGTATTCTTTGAATGATTTCATAATGTATTATTTATAAAAAACGAATATTATTTTTCCAACTTCTTTAATTTTTCTAAGATACTATTCCTGTCTGTTATAATGTATCCTTCTCCCTCTATTTGAGTTTCTGTAGTTTTATCATTCTTTTTATCTACAGCATATTTTTTAAGTTGAAGATCTACCATTTTTAATTTTTTATCTATTTTATTACTTTTGGCAGTTATGGCAGCATTCATCATTTGAGCTGCTACTTCAAACATTCTAGCCCCATATCTAGCTTCAACATTCATTCCTAAGTCCATTAGATCTTCGTATGCTTGTTCAGCTTTGGCTGCTAATGCATCTAGTTCTGCATCTGCCATGTCACCTAATCCTACAACTTTAGGCAAGGCTGCGGATATTTTATCAAATTCTTCTAATTTTTCCTGTAAATTAATAACAGGAACGGGAGTTAGGTCTTCTGCTTTAGGTACTATAATTTCCTCAGGAGGTGCAATATTAAGTATTTCTTCTAATCGTTTAGTCATAATTTTACTTATTTCGTTTTTTTAGGATTATGAAAAATATCGCCCTCGTTTATTACCCTAAATTTAATACCTCGAGTTTTGCACCAATCGTTAGCTGCGCTCCATTTAGCCATGTTTTTAACATACTGAGCTTGGTTATAGGGATTCTTTCCTACTTTTTCTTTGATTGTCTGTTTAGTAGGTTTAATTTCTATAAGTTCTGCATGTTTTTTACTATTGCGATCTAAGTAAACAATTAAAAAATCTGGAACATACACAGTATGTTTTCCTGTTAAAGGATCTTGATAGGGAATTCTTACTGGTTCACTGCTCCACTGTTCAACAGCAGGATTATTATCACAGAACATCATAAAAGTGTGTTCCCATGAGCTTCTATATGTAGGAGCTCTACCTCCCACATATTTTTCTAAATTTTTTACTCTATAAATTCCGGAACTGAATTTTAAACTCATGCTAAAATATTTCGAGCTATTTCAGGATTAGTAGAAAATGCCTGAGCATATCCTAGACTACTAGTTTTTGCTCTGTTATAATTTAAAATTTCACCCACCAGACCAGATAATTCTACGTTGTTGAGACCTTTAAGTGTATCTAAAATTTCCATAGGGTTGTAACTATCTTCCTTAGCCTGAGTTATAATTGCAATTGAAAGAGATTCTGCAGAATCGTCATCAAATCCACGTTTTGTGAAAAAACCTTTCATCGCACTTAAAATTGTAGCATCTACTTCTACAGGCGCAGAATAGTAACTGTTAAACGCTTTTAGCGTTGTGTTTGTTTCTTGAGAATTTATTGGTAAATTAGACATTTTAGCCCTTGGGAGGTAAAATTACAGCGGCAGGATTTATTCTTATTTTTCCGTCTACAGAAGTATTGAATCCTTTAAAAATATTAATTCCTGCACCTCCCGGTAATCCAAATACTCCAGGTTGTTGTTGCGTAGGTGCAGGTTCAGCATATTTTCCTGGGCCACTGCCTAGAGTTTGACCCATTACACCTTGTGCTATGTTGTAACCAACTGGACCTAGTTTACCTAAACCGTTTTTGTTTACTATATTTCTTAGCAGGATATTTGCTATTTGTCCAAATGGGCCTAATTGAGTAGGTGCTCCTACAAGACCATAAACTCTTTGTCTGCTTTTTTGGTCGAATAAAGGATCTTTATTTGCTCTATTACTTGGAATACCGAATACTCTGCTTTTAGCCTGATTATCGAATCCTGAATCTACATTTGAATCTGGAAATTTGTAAGGGCTACCTAGGGTATCGTAATAATCAAGTCCAAAACCTCCAGGTTCATTTTCACTGATTCTACCAAGTTTGTATAAAACATTTTCATAGTCAATAGTCATACTATTGCTCAATATTTTATTTCCTTGACTTTGATCTAAACTATCGTGTTTCCAGTCTGAAATAATAGGATTAATAATTGTAAATTTTGTAAAATCTCCCCTGAATAAACAATAAATTTCTATATTATGAAAAAAAGGAGTGTCATTTCCGTTATTATATAAACCATAAGCATGAGATTTATCACTATATTTTGTGTCTGAATAGGCAGCTGGTCGAAATTCTCCTGCGGCTGATCCTACATTCACATCTCCATAATTGCTATCTACATAATAATTTTTAAAATAATTAATCCAAAGCTGATTAATTATATCGCTATTATCGTCATGGAATTCTATGTTAATTGAATTATAAGTTATGTTTGTCTGAACTACTGTTTTACGATTGTACTGGTTAAGTTTTTCTGTTTTTATTTGATATTTTGGTAAGTCTATACGTTTTACAAGCAGACCTACCTTAAATTTTTCACTAAGGTATGATTTATCTAGTATAGCATTTTCATTAATATTAAAAACAACATAATATAAAAATCCTAATTTTGGCGCTAATGAAAAATTACCATCTACATAAAGTCTAGAGGCGTGTCTATAATCTCTTAAATTAACGTCACCACTGTTTAAATATTTGACAAATGGGTCACTCATAAGTATATTTATATAATAAAAAACCCGGGTATAACCCGGGTTGTAATTACATATTTTACATTTAGCCCGAAGCTAATCCCATAGCACCTGCAGGTCTTACAACGCGACCTACTTGTAGTCCTACACCTATAGCTGCACCACCTGGTTCTTGTAACTGAATTGCATTATCATATCTAATTGTTAAACTGATGTCTAATGCACTATTTTCACTATAACTACCTTCTGCATATGTAACCTGTTTAATAAAACATCCTAGAAATTCAAAACTCTCTAATGTTACAGGTTCAAATGCTCCGTTGCCCCCGTCTAATATTTCTACACGCATTCTAAATTTATAATCTATGCCGCTTGCTGCGCCTGATTGTTCAAAGAAATCAAATTGCTTTTGTAATTGTTCACCTACTTTTCTTGTAACTACGCCGCTAGCATCATCTCGTAATACAACTTTTGTATCTGCAAAACTGTGTTTGCCTGCTAATTTCACTGTGCTGTTATAAACAGGAAGATTAATATCTTCAAATGTTATATCAGGTCTAGATGCACTAACAATTTGTTTTGTTAATTCTGTAGCAGGATTACCGGCAACGCCAAAGTTATCAAATGTAACTCTAAACCTATATTTCAGTTTAGGCATCAGTAAGCCTTGAGATGTAGCCGCTTGGGTAGCACTCAACGGAACTGTAAATCTATTTAAACTTGCAACTGGCATTTAATTGCTCCTTATACTCTTTTATTTACCATTATTGTCCAGCAGCAATTTCACCGGTATTTTTAAGTCTTAACGGAATATAAATGTATTCAACTGCTTTAACTGGTTCTATAGCAATATCAACATAAAGTTCATTTCTGTCAATTCTAGCTGCTGTATTATTTGTTTCATCACAGACAACAATAAAGTCGTATAGAGCACGTTGTCCAACTAACTCTAATAATATACTTTCTGCTGCTGCTTTAATTTCTCTGCGTGTTTGTGCATCGTTAGGCTCGAACAAATAAGGTCTTGCCATTACATCAAGTTGTTTACGCAGATAGCAAACAAGTCGAACAACATTAATTCTGTCTAATGCACTGGCATTTTTAGCTCTTGTTCGTTGGCCGTAAACAACTAGTCCAACACCAGATAATGTAGCTATCGGATTAATCTTTAAATCATCTAACACATCTCTTAATCCAGTATGTAAAACAGCTGAAGTAAATTCTCCTTCGCTTGTGATATAACCAACTGATGTTGCATTGTCTACTCCGCCTCTGCGTGTTCCAGCTGGTGCAAACCAAGGAAAGCTAACATTATCGCTCTTGATTATAGTTCTTAACAACATATGACTAGGTGGAACTACAACACTGTTGCCTGCGTTATCATTAGTATATCCGCTTGGATAATAAACTCCCAGATATTCGTCAAATGTCACAATACCTTCGTCGTTGTTATCTAAAGCACCCATGGTATTGTTTCCATATTCAGATAATGCTGTTCCTGTTGGTTGTAGCCTAAATGGTGTATCACCTATTACAAACGCAGTTAAACCTCTATCAACATTTAAACTCACCATGTTGGACATTAATTCAGGATATCCTGGAGATGCCATTAGCGTAAAGTTTAAAGTATCAGTGTCTCTAATTATAGTATTTGTATCTACTGTGGATTTTAGTTTTTCAACAATATATTTTCTCTGCGAATGTCTTCCAAAAATACCAGAACCGTCATCTGCAACATTATTTTGACTTACCCAACGATCGCTTTCATAACTATACATCTGCTGATCGTTAAATCTCTTATTTAGACCCATGTTAGCTGTAATATCTAAATGACCTACAATATATTTTTTGACATTAAAGCCAGATCTACGTGTATTCCAAAGCTTCATACCTTTTGGATAAAGTGCAGGATCAGGTGCATCTGGATCCAGGTAGCTGTTTGTTAATAGATCTTTAATTGTAGATGCCATTAAAGTTGTACCAGCGGTAGCCCATCTAGCATCTGCAAATAACCAACCATCTGGTGTAGACTGATCAGTTACATCTTGTAATACCCATTTGCTGCCAACTGTTATAGAGCTATTATAAATGTAAACATCTTTACCATATCTTTCTAAATCAGCAGTACTAACCCATATATCACCGGTAACTAAATTTCCGCCGTCTGATCTATCACCGTCTACTGGTTCTGTGGCACTTACAATTGGACCTTCTGGATCTGTACCGTTACTGTAATATGGTGATGTAGCTGTTTTGTATCCTACCCAGGTTGTTCCATTATGAATCATGATATCAACCTCATCTACCACGGAGTTATACCATAGTGTACCATCTGTAGGAGCTATACTAGGTGCCTCACTGCTTGCTTCAAAACTTAATGGTTTCCAAGCTGTACCAATAAAGCCCCAAGGAGAATCTCCTGAAGCTGCTGCATATAAATTATTTGTTGTAGTTGTAGCAAATAACACTCCAGCTGTTAACGGTGAGTTTGTACCATCTGCAAATTGAATATTACCACCTAATTCATGTGTGAATGATAATTTTTTATTTGTAGCATCCCATGAAGCAGATGTATGAGATAACCCTGCCGCTGAAACAGCAGAAGGAATATATGATCCTACAAGATTAGTACCATTAGTTGCTGTAAAGACAACTGTTTTTGTAGCGCCCCAACTTGTACTTGTAGAACTTTCCCTTATACTAAAATTATAGGTTTGTCCGTTAACGCCTGCTACATTAGCTGCGGGGCCTGTAACAACAGTTGAGCCAGAAGAATTTCTTCTCCAGATGTCGAAATTAGCCACAGCATTAGTTAAATGGTTATAATTAGATTCAACAAATAGTGTTCCTACAGAAATAGCCTTACCGCCTGTTTCATCTAAGCTATATGTTGCTTCTATAACACTTCTGTAAATTGGTGCTGAAACACTCACCCAACCGCTAGTTGAATCGTATCTTTTTATTTTCCAATCTGCACCGTTATTTGGTGTTGTGGTTGTGATCCACACGCTGCCTGTTGCTGTACTTGCGTTGAATGGAGGGTATGTGTAATGTGGACTAATCTGAACGTGTTTTGTTCCATTAAAAACATTTTGAACTACGATCCAAGAATTATTTTCATCTTTGTAAAATAATTTCGTATCTTTTGTGTTACTTACAACCATACAAAAATCCCCCATCATACCTATGCTGGAAGATGGGTTATTACCTGAAAACGATGTGCTATCACTTGAGTCATCAAGAACAATTGGTGTAACATTGCTAAATTTCTGTGTTGAAGAATTCCATGTTTTAACACCAAATGAAGAACTTGCAGTATCTACCCAATGTGTTCCTGCTATCGGGTCTCCTGTTGGTTCGCTGCTTGTAGCTACAAGTTCTGCTAAATTAACATCCGCTCTAACAATGTATGCTCTAGAACTAACACCTAGCACGCTATAAGCTGCCTGTAGACCATATTCGTTTAATTCGTTGCCATGTAAAGAATTACCGCTGGCATCTGTGTAAAATAAAGGTGTTCCAAAAGTATCAGTTAAATCCCTTTGGCTGGTCATTAACCAGACTTTACCAGCATTTGCCTGCGTGGTACCTTGAGCAGTGCTACCGCTGGGGTTAGTTTTATCTTGTCCTGTAGCTACAAATACCATAGGTACTGTGCCTGGGGCTCCTGGTGTGTAAAAACTTTCATCAATAACTGTTACTGACACGCCTGGTGATTCTAATTGCGCCATTATTCTCTCTCCTAAATGGATTGTTAGAAGTATTTATAAGAATACCCAAAAAAATTTAGGTTAAATACAAGGAAAAGGGCGGCGAAAAGGGCTATGAAAAGAAATTTATGTAAGGTTTGTTTAGAAAGACCTGTGGCAATAAACTACCATAAATTAGGTAAAGTTTTTTACAGAAGTACCTGCGACCATTGCGGAAAGAAAAGAAACAATGGAATTCCGTTGTGGGAAAGACATGGTTACAAAAAGAAAACCATATGTGATAAATGCGGGTTTCAATCTAAGTATTCAGAACAATTTTCTGTGTTCTATATTGATGGAAATCCATCCAATGTAAAATATACTAATTTAAAAACAGTGTGTGCAAACTGTTTTAAGCTACTTTATAAACTTAAGCCGCCATGGAAGCAAGGTGATTTGGTTCCGGATTTTTAACGATAGTTTCTATATTATTGAATAAGTCGTCTATAGACGAATTGTTCTCGATAACATAGTCAATCTTACAGCCAATCCAACTAGTTTCGCTAGCATGTATTTTAAGGTTCGACATTTTATTTTTACTTATGGCCCAGCTCATATTTGTAGGACCTGCATTAACATTGGCAGCATCTTCATACCATTCTGGGTCTTGTCCTCGTTTAATCCTTACCACCACTCCCCCTGCGTTGTGAATGGCATTAATTTCATTTGGAAATCGCACATCGGAAATGACAATATTATCTTTTGTCTTTCTTATTTTATTTTCCAAACTGGCGATCCATATATCATCATGGAATCCATGTCTACATACCTCAGTGCCCCAATATTGTAGTATATATCTAGGTGTTATATCTTTACCTAATCTATTGCTCCACCATTCATCTTTTTGTTCACGCCATGCTCTTGCTTCTGAAGTTCTACCTTCTAGTAAAGTTCTATCCCATCCGAACACTGCTGCTACTGCATCTTTTAGTGTATTAGCGAACGAATCTCTACGAAATCCATGAAAGTTCACAAGATAATCAGCGGCCGTATCTTTGCCGCTTGAGATGAAGCCTACAAAGCCTATAATCATAGATCCTCCTTGATGAGTCTATAATTTATGCTATTTTTATTGCGTTGTCAAGAAATTTTTAACCAATTATAAATGTAAGCGGCGTCGACCCATCTTTATATAAAATTAAATCTTGCTCTAGTCGCTCAAGTTCAGCTTTTCCTTCTCCTTTAAGAGCGGCCCCATTTAATTGAGTTCCGCCCTGTGGGCTGGCGATTTGTGCAAACTTTTCTCTACCTTCGCCTAGTATAATTTTACACACTGCAAGAGCATAATCTTTTAGCCATTGGTTAGCATACGGATCTTGAAGTAAATTGAAGTCTGGACGATAATTGTATACCCATAATAGCACTTCTTCTTCGCTGCGAGGACGTTGCATAAGAACTAACTTTTTTGTAGTTTTATTGTAAGTGAAGTTAATTTCACTTCCAAACATTTTACCAACTTGTTTTTGATAGCTAGCAAAAGCATAATATGTTGCTAAACCGCCCATGTTTGTAGCTGTTAATAGATATGTATTACTGTAGGCTAGATTAAAAGGTTCAAATAATGTTCCTCCTTGTCCTCCTCCTGATCTACTTCCGATACTACGACGAAAAATTTGCCTAATGTTCATAACTTCTGCTGGCAATGTATAATCGTTTTTGTCTACTTCTATGGTTAAAAAAGCATAGCTTTCTTCCACAGCATTAGAGCTTCGAGTTCTAAAATAATTAATAGCTCGATCTATAGCAGTATTATAATGCACAGGATCTAATTCAATATCTACAATACCATCTCCTAGCATGGCCTTGCAGTAATCAATTACTTTCTGTCTTTCGTTTTCGTTCTCATTCATAAGGGTATTTAGCAAATAAATATATGACTATGCCACGCTTATCTCTTTATCGCCCGGAAAAGGGCAACGATTTCAAATTTCTTGATCGAGTTATAAATGAACAATTTCAAGTAGGGGGCACTGATGTATTTTTACACAAATACCTAGGCCCTGTTAATCCTTCTGAGCAAGACGCCAGTCCGACTCAACCAATAAATTCAAACAGTATAAGTGAGCTAGGTATACAAGATTTATTATTCATGGAGAATCGAGATAGGCATTATGATCCCGATGTGTACGTTGTTCGTGGGATCTACACCATGCAGGACGTAGATTTTAACCTAAGTCAATTTGGTTTATTTTTAAATAACGATAATATAATAATAACATTTCATTTACGTTCAAGTTTTGACTCTATAGGTAGAAAAATTATGGCCGGTGATGTTATAGAATTACCTCATCTTAAAGATGAATATGCTTTAGACGATGCCATGATTGCTTTGAAACGTTTTTATGTTATAAGCGAAGTTACTAGACCAGCCAATGGGTATAGCCAAACATGGTACCCTCATTTAATTCGTGCAAAATGCCAACCCTTGGTAGATACTCAAGAGTTTAAAGAAATATTAGACCAAGATAGCGGTGCAGAAGATGGAAGTACATTGAGAGATTTATTATCTACCTACCAGAAAAATATTGAAATTAATAACCAAATATTCAATCAGGCTGAGATAGATGCAGATAAAAGTGGATATAAAACCAATCATTTTTATGTTGTTCCTTTAGAAAATAAAGAACAAGTGGATTTATTAGATGCTAGTATAGATGATCTATTAATCAGTGATAATATTCCTCCAGATGCTAGTTATGTGTTACAATCTCCTAAAAACAATTATTATGTGGGATACCTAACCGGTGACGGGCTACCGCCTAATGGTGCTCCGTATGGATTTGGAATATCCTGGCCAGTAGCACCTAATGAAGGAGACTTCTTTTTAAGAACAGATTACGTACCAAACAGATTGTTTCGATACGATGGTACTCATTGGATAAAGTACGAGGATGATGTAAGAATGACACAAAGCACACTAGGTAATACGCAGACGAATGATCCTAACCTAATAAGACGTAAACTGAAAGCAGGATTCGTTAATAATACAGCTACAAATATAATTGCAGGAGAAGAAGTAATAGAACGTCAATCTCTTAGCAAAGCACTGAAACCAAGGGCGGATATTTAAATGGATTGGTTTTATGACGGTCAAGTAAGAAGATATCTTACACAATTTATGAACATCTTAAGTAATTTCGCCTATAAAGATGGCAAGGGGAATCTTGTTCAAGTTCCTGTGAGATATGGAGATATGTCTAGACAGGTGGCTCAGATAATAAAGAAAAATTCGGAAAACACCATACCAAGTGCTCCTTTTATAGCCTGTTACATAAAAGACTTACAATTTGATAGAGCACGTTTACAAGATCCTACTTTTGTAAGTAAAATACATATAAGAGAAAGAGCGTTTGATGAGGAAAATCAAGAATATTTAAGTACACAAGGAAGTAATTATACTGTAGAGCGTATAATGCCTAGCCCTTATACTATAACATTTGCAGCAGATATTTGGACTACTAATACAGATATGAAGCTTCAAATATGGGAACAGTTGGTTGTTTTTTTTAATCCTAGTTTTGAAATTCAAACTACTGATAATTATATTGACTGGACAAGTTTATCTACAATTACCTTAGAAAGACAGACATTTACTTCAAGAACTGTACCTCAAGGAATCAACGAAGACATAGATATATTGAATATTGAGTTTACCGCTCCAATATGGATTACCCCTCCTGCTAAGGTTAAAAAATTAGGAATAGTAACTAAAATTATAAGTAACGCCTATGCTGTCAACCAAGGTGTTATAACATCTAGCTATGATAAAGAAACTGCTGCTGAAATTTTTGGAAATACCATACCGGATACAGTAATAACTGTTACTCCTGGTAACTATGATTTATTAGTACTCAATAACACAGCAAGACTTACTCATTCAAATGGCCAAGGAGATAACATTAGTATTGATACCTCAGGAAATAATTATTCGTGGTATAAAATCTTAGATTTATATCCAGGCAAATTCCGAGCCGGGTTAAGTCAATTAAGATTAAGACAAGCCGATGATAATGAAGTTATAGCATTTTTAACTCTAGATGCTATAGACGATAGCATAATGAATTTATCATTTGATACAGATACAATTCCAAGTAATACCATAATATCAGGTAGAGGTACTGTTGATGCTGTGGTAAATCCAGAAACTTATAATCCGGGAACCTTGGCAGCAGGTACACGATTTTTAATTTTAGAAGATTTAAATATTAATTCTGCATACGGCAGTCCGGAATATGAAGGGCCTGTTGCATGGAAAAATAGTAACGGAAGCGATTTCCAGGCTCATGGTAACGATATTATAGAATGGAATGGCACTAGTTGGTTTAATGTTTTCAATTCTACTCAGCAAACTGAAGTTGTTTACATAACTAATTCATATACAGGAACACAATATAAGTGGTCCGAAGGGTCTTGGTCTAAGACATATGAAGGCATATATGATAAACAACTATGGCGGCTAATTCTATAATTTGTAGTGGTGGATTATTTTTATCTAAAGAAACTAAACGTTTTCTTTTTTTACAAAGGACAAGTAAAAAAACTCATGGAACGTGGGGCCTAGTAGGTGGTAAAAAAGAAAATTCAGACAGTACTTTAATTGATGCACTTAAACGTGAAATATTAGAAGAAATTGGTCAAACAATTATAGAAAAAATTGTGCCTTTAGAACTCTATACAAATAGTGATTTTAGTTTTCAATACAATACATATGTATTAATTACTCCAACGGAGTTTTTACCTAAACTTAATTCAGAACATAGCGGATTTAGCTGGTGTGATTATGAATGTTGGCCTAAACCCTTACATAAAGGCGTAAGAAATAGTTTGGGGAACAAAATTAATAAAATTAAATTAAATTTAATTCTTGATCTTTTGTAGATCCTTTACACTAAACCCGTAGGTACCAAGGTGATATAATTCTTGACTAATAACAGTGTCTACATAAATTTCATATCCAGCTTCTCTAATTTTAGTACAAAAATACATATCTTCACCTAAAAAATCATTTGATTCTGGACTATATGTAAACTCAAAAAAGGGCCTTTCTAATTCCTCTAAAATACTAGTCCGCATAAGCATACATCCCATGCCGATTCCTTCGATAGGAACAAGAGTATCTTCTACCTCGAATGGTAACGGATTCTGCCAATCTCCTATAGTTTCGTAGGCTACACCTTTATGAGGTACTTGTCGTCTTACATAATTTGCACACACAATAGGTTCGTCGTGATTTAATAATCTCATCGCGGTGGTTGAAGGGCATACTATATCACTATCTAACCATAAGATATAATCTGATTTAATACTTAGGGCTGCTTCAGCTAGATTTTGTCGTTGTGTCAATAATACCGTGCTTGCATCTAAAAAGACATGAGTATCTAAATCATTTAATGTGTTATACTTGACCATTTCAATTACAGCCAATGAATGTGCAGCAAAGAGAGTATCTCTACAAGGAATTAATATTGCTAATTTTTTTGCTTTTTTAGACCATTGGCTTGATGAAAAAACTGAATGCTTCTTCATGCGCCGGCAACATCTTTACTAAGATTTTCTCCCTTTACTACAAGACCTTGTATAGAATTCATTAAATCCTGTGTGCGTTTAGCACATAAAATAAACTCATTTGGACTAAGTTTACAAGCAGTATCCAATGTTTGATAATTTAGTCTGCCCATTGTTAAAGATTCTAAAGCACTTTTTCTTGCCAATGTTTCAATAAAAGCATCTCTTGAAGTTTCTTCGTCTTGATTAACTAATTCGTTTATATTTTCTTCATCTATTTCTTTAAATAGTTCAGTAAGATATTTAAGTTCAACTTTTTCGTTTAATGTTAAATTCTCTTTAGAATCTAACGTTTTAATTTGTAGTAAAAAACATGCTAAGGTATGTTTGTTTGTTAATCTGTCAGCGTAGATTATTTGATCTAATTCCCATTTAGTTGGTCCTGTATATAACCTATCTAATATTTCATAAACCTCTTTCATATAGCCTCATAAATTATGTTCCGTATGGTAATCTACCTACACCCGAATCATCTGGATCTCCTCCAAATGTCGCAGAAAACGATATTTGCGTTCCTGTCGAAATTGGACTAGGTGAACCGGCAGCATAGTTATATCCTCCTAATATTGCAGACAATTTTATATTCTGTGATCCACTTTTAGGAGTAACATTAGATGCATCAGCGTCGCCTGCTTCGTTAATAGGTCTACTTGAAACTGATCGGTATACTTTTCCGAAACTAATTTCACTTCCTGAGGTAGGGAACGCCATCTAAAGTTTACCTTTCTTATTTAATGTTATGAGTATTTAGTAGATGGATTATTTGATTAATTGTATTTTGTTGCTCCTTGATGGATTCAATTAACAGCGGAATAATTTTTTCATATTTCACTGCTTTAGTTCCGTCATCTCTGCTAGCAACAATTTCAGGAAGAACATCTTCTACTTCCTGTGCAATGACTCCTATATCTTTCTTTCTAACAAAATATCCGTCCTCGCCGCCTCTGTTCTTAATGTAATCATCTTTCCAATTAAAAAAGTAACCGTTTAATCTTGTTATCATACTTATTGGATTAGATATTATTTGTAGATTTTCTTTTAGGGTTCTATCACTTGTGTAATATGCAGTAATTTCATTTGTTGCACGAATTTCTCCTGCTGTTCCTGATGCTGCTGTTCCTACCCCTAGACTATCTATTTGTGTACCGGCATTAGTATTGTCTATTTGAACGGCAACTTTTGCAGTTCCTGCGTTATTAACTCTGAAAATTCTAAATAGATCATATGTACCGCCTGCTACGTCTATATTCCAAGAATTATTAGCTTGACCTGTAAAATTTGTAGCTGAATTATTACCAAATCCTAGAACTAACTGTCCTCCCTCTGTAGTTGCATTACCACCTCTAACACAAAGTATGCCAGGGGTAACACCGTCACCGATGCCGATTCCTGCACTGCTTTCAAAACTAATCGGAGTTCCATCTCCCACGGCTGTAACTTTACCGCCTCTTATTGCGCCGCCTGCCCAGATAGCTTGACCTATTCCCACGCCACCTGTGACTTGTAACGCTCCTGTAATAGTAGATGTTGCGTTGGTTGATCCAGTTACAAAAATGTTTGTAGATGTTAATACAGCTATTCCAGAAATCGTTCCGCCAGTTGCTGGACCTATTTGTAATGTTCCGCCTACATATAAATTTTGGCCAATACCTGCTCCACCTACAACTTGAAAAGCTCCAGTTTGTGTAGATGATGCATTTGTAGTGGACGCCAGTGTAAGAGTATTATTATAACTAGGTACTGCTGCACCGTTACTAACTAAAATATTACCAGCAGTACCTGGACCAAAGAATCCAGTAGCATTCGGACCAGTTTGGTAAGGTAACTGACCTGCTGTGCCTCCTGATAAATTTGTTGCAGTGCTAACGGTATTCGCTACGGTTCCAATTAATGCACTAGCTGTTATATTTCCTGCTGAAAAGTTACCATTATGATCTCTAAAAACAATAGTGTTTACAGTATTTGCGCTGGTGCTGTTTACACTGACATTAAATGTAGCACCTTCAGAAGAAGCACTGCCTGATACCCCAAACCCGGTTGTTGTGCCAGATGCAACATAATTGCCAGTTGTGTCTGTACCTAATGCAACAGAATCTGATGCTATAGTTGCGTTTAATGTAACATTACTACTACCATCTATATTAACCGATCCTGTAAGATCACCTCCTAATGTAATTGTTCTAGCTGCGGACCACTGGTTACTATAACCTACTACTATGCTTGAAGTATTTGTATAAACTGGGGCAGCTGTACCGGCGCTGACTAGTAATTGTCCTGCTGTTCCCGGTCCTACGAATCCGGTAGCACCAGCTCCAGTTTGATAGGGAATTTGTCCCGTAGTCCCGCCTGCTAAATTAGTTGCTGTGTTTATACTTGCTGCTATGCTACCTGAAATAGTACCAGTTACATTTAGGTTACCGCCAACATATAAATTTTGCCCAATGCCTGCTCCACCAATTACCTGCAGAGCACCTGTTATTGTTGAAGATGCTGCGGTCGTGCCGCTAACAAATAACTGATTATCGATTGTTGCAGTACCATAAACCCTTGTTCCGCTGAGTAGTTTAGCCATAATATATATTTATTTTACCAAATTTTATAAACCGTACCTAGATTTTATTGAAATAAAGTTTTGATTAGCTTCATCTGCGGATAATGCTTTGTTGTACATACGTACAAGGTATATTGTTCCAGGCCAGCAATCTCCTATTTGACTATTTAAAGTGGCTCCATTTTGATGTCTGGCTCCAAAAACCGTCCCTATGTTTGCTGGTGCGGAAGGAGAAGTATAAGAACCAGAACTTGGACTTATTAGTATTCCATTTCTATAAAGTTGAATAACACTACCTGTATGTACCCATATCCAATGATTAGGTGTATTAATATTATTTGTTGTAAATGTGTAGGCACTAGATATTGCAGATGCTGTAGCGGCACCTACAGTCATAGATCCTGCTGATTGATAGATAGCCCACCACCCATTTCCGTTATAGACATCGCTGCCCCATATTGAGCTCCAAAAAGAGTTTAATGTTATAGCGCACACCATTTCTACTGTCCATTGGGTAGTAGGCAAACTATATGGTGCACCAATAGCTCCTCCTACAGTTGTTCCCGAACTAGTCATGGCCCATCCTCCCCCATAGGCGGTTGTAAAAGTTATAGTTCCGCCACCTATTGTAATTAACGATCCAGAATTTGATTTTCCGCTTAAATCTGTTATTGTAGTGCCTGATCCTGAATAACTGGCAGGCTGAGCAGCATCATAAAACACCTGTAGAGAATTATCTAATACTGGAGCACCGGTGAATTCATCAAACTCGTTTCTTACAATTAATTCTCCTGTACTTAATCTACGTTGTTTAATTGTTGTATCATTCCTACTGAAAGGACTAAATGTATTCCAAGAAGTTTGTCCGGCAATACTTATACTGGTATTATAAGAACTATTATCCTTGCTAAAATTTACAACGTCTGTACTATTCAATAAAAACACTGTATTCTGAATATTGTCTAGAATCGTTTGAGGTGGTGAAAAATTAGCTGTATAAACTGCTGTGCCGTTCACAATTCTAAAGTTGGAAATATAACAGTTAGGAAATTCTCTACCACCAGTTCCGACCCTATCTGATGTGGCTAATGCTATTCTATCTGCATTGTTTCCCAATGTCCCTGCAAAATTAGCCGTTCCATTAGCAATACCATTCCTATATACTGTGATCACTCCGCTTAGCCTTACAACTGCTATGTGTGTCCAAACATTATTTTGAATATTATTTGTGTAATTTATTTGAGTAAAAGATGATGAACCGAATATTGCATTATTATGATGTATACGTATTCCTGCTCCGGCAGATGCCCAATCGCCATCAGCATGATTAGTAAAAAAGGTAGGGTTGTACGTGCTTACAGGTCCTGACAAAGGATATACCCAAAATTCAATTGTAAAATTATTTGTTCCGTAATTAAAATTTGATGACGAATTAGTTGCATATAAGTAGTCTCCGCTTCCGTCAAAATATATACTACCTGCTGTTAAACTTATTTCGTCAGATAATTTTGTTAGTATAGTATTAGTGGTTATACTAACGGCTCCTCTATTGAATGGACTTAACTGATCATATCTAGCATTGCCATTGGCTGTAAATGTAAAATTGTTTAAGCTTTCGTCTTTTAAGAATAAAGAGCTATTAGAAACATTTAACAAAATTGAAGTATTTGCTATGGCATCTAAAAATCCAGAAGGTGGTGAAAAATTTCCGGAATAAACTGCTGTACCTTTTACTATACGTAAACCGGTCATATAACCGGTTAATCCAAATTCTCCGCCGTTGTTAGAGTTTGTAGTTCCTATTTCTATACCTGATGTAGAGTTGTAATCAAATGAATCAGTTACTGTACCTGCGTTTTGCCCGTTTATATAATAAGTAAATCCATTAGCGCCTGTAGATGTTCTAACTAGTGCTATATGAGTCCATGCATTTAATGGCACTGTTCCGGTAGATGCAGTGGTATTGCCAACTCCTGCCTTACTAGTAATCAAATTTCCTGTATTATTAATATAACATTGGAATACTTGTCCTGTGAATTGAGCACCTCCGACAAAAAAAGCACCATTGGCATTTCTTGAAGTTTGGTATATCCAGCATTCAACTGTATATGCTGCCGTTCCGAATTGTGTAGCAGTTTGTGTACCAGGTATCCTAAAAAAATCTCCAATGCCGTCAAAGTATAAACTGCCTGCATTGGCGCTTACTTCATCTAAAATGCCGTTTATTAACAATGTTCCGGCATTAGTTAACCTATTTGCTATAAATGGCATTATCCAAATACCGTATCTAAACTATTTGCTACAGCATTATAGACCTGATATACTACACTGTTATTTGTTGTGCTCACCCATCCGACTCTGTTGCCTACATAAACACTGTCTCTTATTCCAGCTCCCCCATTAACAAGTAAGGCTCCTGTGGTTGTAGAAGTACTGGCTGCGGTATTAGTTATATTTACAGCATTGGTAGTTGTTGATCCTCTATTTGTTATACTTTGTAATGTTGATGTATTCCAAATTACAACAGCTCCAGTAGTTGTGCTTATAGCAGTATCTGTACCTGCTGTAATTGAAGCTACCCCTGATGCAGTGGTCAATACTTGTGAACCTGAACTAAAGAAACTACCAGCATATACACTACCACCTATACCAACTCCACCTAATATCTGTAATGCCCCAGAATTAGTTGACGTTGCTGCTGTGGTATTTGTCACTGTTGTAAGACCAGCAAGCATGGTAATGCCGCCTACATAAAGGTTAAGACCTATACCTGCTCCACCTACAACTTGTAAAGCACCTGTTACAGTTGATGTAGAGTTGTTTAATCCACTTACTACAATATTCGTTGAGGTAAGCCCAGTAAGTCCAGTTATAATACCGCCGGAAGCTCCACCAACATTTAACGTGCCACCTACATATAAATTTTGTCCTATACCTGCTCCACCTACAACCTGTAATGCACCTGTTTGAGTTGACGTTGCATTTGTGGTTGAGCCAAGTGTTAACGTATTATTATAAGTTGGGGCAGAAGTACCATTACTTACTAAAACATTTCCCGCAGTTCCCGGACCTGTAAATGCTGTCGCTCCTGGTCCGGTCTGATATAATAGTTGTCCTGCTGTCCCACCTGCTAGATTTGTGGCAGTATTAATACTTCCAGATAATGTTCCGCTAATAGTTCCTACTACATTTAGATTTCCGCCGATATATAGATTACCACCTAGTCCCGCACCTCCTGTTATTCTCAAAGCGCCAGTAGTTGTGCTGGTAGCATTTGATGAATTTGTAGTTTGAATAATATCATCAGTTTGTATAGTCTGCGTGGTTATTGTGGTTAATTCAATAATTAATCTGTTGGCTACAATGTCTCCGCCTACATGTAAATTGCCTTGAATACCGGCACCACCTACAACCTGTAATGCTCCTGTAGTAGTGCTAGTGGCATTTGTTGTATTTGTAATTGTGGTAATTCCGGTAATATTTGTGCCGCTGCCTACATATAGATTTTGTCCAATTCCAACCCCTCCATATACTTGTAGAGCACCTGTCTGAGTAGAAACAGCATTAGTTGTATTTGTTATTGTAAATATTCCAGCGAATGGACTAGTAACTCCGCCAGTTGCGGACGTTAAAACAGTTGAACCATTTGAAACTATTGTACCACCTACATATAGATTTTGTCCAATTCCAACTCCTCCATATACTTGTAATGCACCACTTTGTGTATTAGTTGCGTTAGAAGTATTGGTAATTGTTGTGATTCCAAAAACCTGTAAATTGTTACCTACAAATAAATTTTGTGCAATTCCTACACCGCCTGCTACTCTTAGTGAACCGGATGTCGTTGAGGAAGCATTTGTTGTATTTGGTAATGTTGTAATTCCAGATGCGGCGAATGTACCGCCAACCCATAAATTCTGTCCAATGCCTGCGCCACCTGAGACAACTAATGCTCCGGTGGTCGTACTAGTCGCATTGGTAGTATCTGTAAAATTAGAAATACTAGTAGCAGTAAATCTATCTGTTACCTGCAGGCCACCGCCTATATATGTATTTTGTCCTATACCTACACCGCCTGCAACAACCAATGCTCCGGTTAATGTAGAAACACTTAGAGTAGTATTCGTTATATTAATTGCATTGTTTGTAGACGATCCTCGATTTGTTACACTTTGTAATGTTGAAGTGTTCCATACCACTACTGATCCTAACGCTGCACTTACCGCAGTATCTGTTCCTGCTGTTAAAGATGTAACACCAGCTGTTACAAAGCTGTTCACAGTGGCCGAAGTTAATATTTGAGCACCGTTAATAAAACTAGTTGTGCCTACCCATAGAGCTCCTCCGATGCCTACCCCACCTACTACAGTCAATGCCCCTGTTGCGGTGTTTGAGCTTGCAGTAGAATTTACTAAGATTACACCGCCTGTTTTAAAAATTCCGTAGGTTGTTCCTGTAAATATAGCACCTGATTCCGTACCATCACTATACCATTCTAAATATCTAGAATCTTTCGCAAGTCCGAGAAACGCATCTTTGTCTGCGGTATCATAATAATGAAAAATGTGTCCTATATCTTTTCCATCATCTACTGTCCAAACATGATTATAAGGGTCTCCTGCGTTTGGAATATGTAAATTTACAATATTGTCTGTAAAAACAGTTTGTGTAGAATAAACATAGGTCGTTGTACCTGCAAATATTACATCATCTTGAAATACAGCAGGACCTTTTACATATATAGATTTTTCTACACCTAGTCCACCTGCAATATAAACTGCATTACCTGCTAATGTTGTAGTACTTGCTGCTGTGCTGAATACAGTAGCACTATTACCAACAAATAAACTACCGCCTATACCAGCACCACCGACTACCTGTAAAGCTCCCGAATTAGTAGATGAGGCAGGATTAAGACTAGTAAGTGTAAGAGTGTTGTTAAAAGTAGGAGCTACCGCCCCATTACTAACTAATATACTTCCTGCACTTCCTACATTAAAAAATGCAGTAACGCCCGGTCCTGTTTGATATGGTATTTGACCGGAAGAACCTCCTGCTAAATTTGAAGCAGTATTAATACTACCGACAAAAGAATTTGCACTGATCGAACCATTAGAAGTAATATTACCTACAACATTTAATAATCCTCCTACGTATAAATTTTGTCCTATACCAGCGCCACCTGATAATGTCATTGCTCCTGTATTTGTGCTGGTAGAATTTGTAGAATTTAAAAAATTAATAATTCCGCTGGCAGTAAATCCATCTGTGACTCTTAATCCGCCACCGACATAAAGATTTTGACCTATACCTGCACCGCCGGCTAAAACAAACGCACCTGTTACAGTATTGATTGAATTAGTCGTATCTAAAACAATCATTGTATTTGTAACTGTAAGTTTGCCTAGTATCTGCGAACTTCCTCCTACAATTAAATTACCACCTACCCCTATACCACCAAACGGAACTGTTATAGCACCAGATAATGTAGAAAATGCCTGTGCGTTGCCTAAAACATTTAAGGTGTTACCTATTGTGGTTAAATTACTAATTCTTACACCACCATTTACGTCTAACATGGCTGTTGGTGCAGTTGGTGAACCTATGGCCAATCCTACATTAGGGTTAAATGATAAAGTTGCACTGGTATAATAATTTTCAGCAGTAGGAGATGAATTATTACTATCAACGAATGTAGGATAAAATAACGTGTTTAATGGGTTTCCATAGGTTAGCAATGTAGTAGCTGTTGCTGCGGTAGCACTTATGGCGCCGACTATTTGTCCTCCCACATGAAGATTTCCGCCTATACCAACGCCTCCCGAGACAACTAATGCACCTGTCTGTGTAGAAATAGCAGATGTTGTATTTGAAGTTTGAATTACATCGTCTGTTTGAATTAATGTAGTTGTGACCGTGGTATATTGTACAACTAATTTATTTGAATATATATCTCCACCTACGTAAAGATCTTGTCCAATACCGACACCTCCAGCCACAATTAATGCACCTGTTAGAGTAGAAGTTGCTGCTGTGGTTGTAGTAATCGTTATACCATCTGTACTGGTAAATCTGCTAGAAAGTCTTAAGGTCTTTGCTGTGAGATCGTTACCTACATTTAAATTTTGACCTATACCTGCTCCGCCTGCTATGACCAATGCACCTGTGGTAGTTGATAATGAAGAACTTGTATTAATTGTTTGAATTACGTCATCTGTTATTACAAATGTTGTTGTAATTGTTGTTAATTGTATAGTAAGTTTGTTAGCATAGATGTCTCCACCTACATATAGATCTTGACCAATACCGACGCCTCCTGAAACCACTAACGCACCAGTTTGGGTAGAAGTTGAAGCAGTTGTGTTTAATATATTTGCAATACCAGATGTAGTAAATCTTCCTTGTATTCTTGCTCCACCACCAACATTTATATTTTTTCCTATTCCTACGCCGCCTGCAACTACCAGTGCCCCTGTAATAGTTGACACTGATTCGGTACTATCTGTTATGTTTACCTGTCCGCCTACATAAAGGTTTTGTTCAATACCTACTCCACCTCTTATCTGTAATGCTCCTGTTGAAGGACTAGTAGACAGTGTTAAATTAGTTAAAGTAAAAACTAAAGAATATGGATTGCCAACAGTTCCTGCACCTACCAGAACGCCATTACTATATAAGTTTCTTGCATAGACATCGCCCTGTACTCCTACACCACCTAATACCTGTAATGCGCCTGTAGTTGTACTTGTAGCACTGGTAATATTTGTTATTGTGGTAAGTCCTGAAACACTTAACTTACCACCTACAAATAAATTTTCTCCTATACCTATTCCACCTAATGATACAATTGCTCCAGTTGTAGATGAGATAGAGGATGTAGTGTTTGAAGTTCTTATAATATCATCTGTTTGAATAGAAACTGTGGTAATAGTTGTATATTGAACTATTAATCTATTAGAATATATATCTCCTGCTACCCATAAATCTTGTCCTATACCTACTCCACCGGAAATAACAAGTGCTCCGGATAATGTACTTGTAGCAGCAGTTGTATTTGTAATATTTGTTATACCTGATGCTGTAAATCTACCACCTACTTGTAGACTACCTATTATAGATTGGTTTTGGCCTACAAATAAATTTTGAGTAACAGTAAGATTTTGACCAACATTTAGATTTTGACCAACACCTATACCTCCTTGTGTAACTATTTCTCCGGTTGTGGTTGAAAAAGAATTTGTTGTTAATGTTGTTCTTATTCTGCTTACAAATAAGTCACCTCCTACATAAAGATTTTGTCCTATACCGGCACCGCCCGACACCTGTAGTGCGCCAGTTTGTGTAGAAGTTGCGCTTGTTACATTAGTTGTTTTTAGAATATCATCAGTTTCGATTAATGTTGTAGTAACTGTGGTTAATTGTATAGTAAGTTTATTAGCAAATATCTCTCCACCTACATATAAATTACCACCAATACCTGCACCGCCCGCGACTATTAATGCCCCTGTTAACGAAGATGAAGATTGTGTTGGACCTGCTATTCTTAAAGTTTGGCCTATTGCTGCACCTCCAGTGACAACTAATGCTCCAGTTGTAGATGATACAGCGGCGGTGTTATTTGATATAGATAGTCCTGTGTTAGGATTAAATGAAATTGTCGCACTGGTATAAACCAATTCAGAGGCAGAAATAGCATTGTTTGTGTCAACAAACGTAAGATAATATATGCTATTGTTAGAATTTCTAATTGTATTAACTTGACTAGCTGTACTAGCAAATGTAGCGGCTACACCGGATATTATTCCAGTTACATTAAGATTACCGCCTACATATAAATCTTTTCCTACACCTGCTCCGCCTGATACAATAAAAGCACCGCTTTGAGTAGAAACAGCCTCGGTCAAATTATTAATTGTTAAACCAACTCCTGGATTAAAGTTGATTGTAGAACTTGTATATAAAAGTTCTCCGGCCGGACTTGGATTATTACTATCTACAAAAGTAAGGTAATAAGATTGGGGGGAAGATGCTTGATTAGTTGTTATTGCACCTTGACCAGCTGCTATAGTTCCATAAATTATACCACCTACATATAAATCTTGCCCTATAGCAACTCCACCTGCTACTGTTAAAGCTCCGGAAAGTGTAGACGTTGCGCTGGTAAAATCTAGTATTGTTGTGGGACCATAAACTGTAGCAGTTGACCCCACAATTAGATTTAATTTTACAGCCGCACCACCTTCTACTTGTAGTGTTCCAGAATTACCTGTACTAGATGTTACAATGTTAGTACCAAGAGTTGTTAATCCACGATTAACAAAAAAGTCTCTTGAGATCTCAGTCAATGACATCTCAGTTCACCTTTAAGCCGTAATTCCAGTCCTGAAAACTTTAACAGTTTTAGAAGAGGTTGTAAATGCAGTAAAATATAAACTAACTGTTGTGCCTGTGTAAGCAGCAGTGAAATTTCCTAGGTAACTTCCGGATGTTACTACACCAAATTCAGTTGCCCAGACCGCTCCAGCATTATCTGCTATAAGAAGAATTTTTCTTAATTCAAAATCTGACGAAGCACCTATACCTTCGTCTATTTGAATTAGATATTCAGCACTTCTAAATTCTGTATTTTGAAAGGTATCTATTATTGTACTTGCTGTGGTAGAAACAAGTGTTTGACTAGATTCCATAACAGCCTGAGGAAGCCGTATTCTTTTCTTTACAGATAATCCGCCTTGGACTACTAATGCACCAGTTTGACTTGAAACTGATTGTGTCGTGTTCTGAATTTGAACAGATGTTGCAAATGTGCTTGTACCAACACCTAAAACATTAAGTTCAGTACCTACAATGGCATTATCATATACAAAAATACCACCAACTACCACCGCACCTCCTGTTACCGTGCTTGTACTAGTAAAAGTACCGGTAGATAAGATTTGAGCATGGCTACCTAATCCTAATGTAGTCTCAGCATTAATTGTTGCGTATCCATCACCATCATAATAAAATACACTACCAATGTTAACTTGATCATTTAACCCATTAACAATATTATCCCCGCCTATGCTAATTATACCAGATCCTGTAATCAAGTAACTTGTAGAACCAGATCCTATGATAATATTATTACTACCTGTTGTGAATGATATGCCTGCCTCATGTCCTATGAAAACATTTTGACTTCCGTCTTTTAATATAATTCCGGCACTATTTCCTAATGCCGTATTATTATCATTTTCTAATACTTTAGAAACAGTACCGCCTGATACATAAGAACCAAAGCCTGTACTGTTAGTATAAACACTTAATCCTGCATCTTGGTATAATACAAAACTATTATTGGTTAATGTTCCTAAATAATAATAATTTCCATTAAGTTGCGTAGTTCCTACAACATTATTAATTTGTATTCTTGTACCAGAAGGTATATTATATCCAGGACTAGTAATATTTGTAATAGTACCTAAAGAAATTCCTGTTATATTCGCCCTAAATTCAACCTGTAATACACCTATTTGTTGTAACGCACTATCACCTATAGCAATATTATTACTAAGATTAGTCCCTGAACTCAAGGCATATCTACCAATTGCTATGTTTTTATAAGAAGTTTGTAAACCTTTTAAGACGTCATATCCAATAGCAATACTTTCTTGGCCGTTTTCAAACGCATTAATTTGAGGGCTAGCAGTACCTCGTAAAACAATATTGTTGAGTCCTTGATATCCTTGACCTACAGTAATACCATTAACAGTGATATCTTTACCTATGGTCATTGTACCACCAACACCAACATCTCCATCTACTACTAATAAACCAGTGGTGGTACTTACTGATATGATACCCGATCCGCCGGTATTTAAAATCCTAATATTTCCGGCAGGTAAAGCGCTATACATAGCACTATTGGTAAATTCTATAAACCCTAAAGAGCTTTTATAACTTGTTTGTAACAAATCATTTGTTACAACAGTAAATCCTGTCAAAGTAGAAGCAGTAGGTGGTAATTGTGGTTGAGCTTCTGATAACTTAAGAAATTCACCACTTCCTCCCGATCTTAGCGTTCTTCCACTTAATAAATTTGGCATATCATTCTCTATTAATTATTGGCTGTTTCTAGTATACTTAGTGTAAGTTGTAATGTACCAGTTGTGCTGGCCCAGGCCTTAATACTGTCTAGTTGTTCTAAAATTAATTTTCCTGTTATCACTGATCCTGCATCGTTTTGTGGAATTGAAAAATCTTTTACTAAAAAAGTTTGAACACCTACAGGTTGTGCGCCTTGTCCTTGAGCATCTGCAAGAATAGGTCTATTCCTTGAATGAACTACAGTGACAGTCTGTGTACCGGTCGTAACATTCGCTATCTGTGCCATTAGTACAATACTGGTTACACCAATAGGAGCTACGTAGGCATTTACAGTTGCAGTGGTTGCTGTAAATGCAGTTAATATTTTTGTTTTTGTTTTAAACGAATTTAATGGTATTAATGCCATAATCTTTCCTTATAGGCCTCCGCCTTCAATAGCTAATATAAATGGTGTCATGTTAGCAAATAATGATCTTGTAAATGTTCTTCCGCTTAATACACCAGTAGCTTGACTAATTACAAGCTGCGGACCAATTCTAAAATCACCGTTTTGATCTGTACTTGTAAAGAATACTTTACCGCTATCTAACATGACAACTTCTTTACCCTGATTAGGATCTGCTACACCTCGTTGCGGTAGTGCTCCGTAATCAATACCAGCGCCTACATATTCAAATACATATCCTGATGCACTCATATAACTGCGCTGATAGAAATTAACAGTTGAGCCATCTGGGAACAAATCTGTTCTTGTTACATTTTCTCCTAAAGTAACAATGTAGTAAGTGTTTGCTCGGTTCCAATAACTTAATCCAGTCATTACACAGTTATATCTACCACCTGTTTCTATATCATAGATAAGTCTTTGTAGTATAAGTTTTACATCTCTCTGACACTTGTAGTCATCATAATTTACATCAGGTACAAATCCATATGTATTTTTGACCCAAGCACTAATTTCATCTGCTAAGAATTCTATGTTGTTTTGTATTAATTCTATGGCACTGCCTGCACCAGGAATAGTAGGTCCAGTTTTTGTACGTTGAGCAGGCTTAATTACATTTTCAGCAGCAGTTAGATTCGCAGCACTAACAATGCTTACAATATTACCAAATCTTTCTGCAATAAAGGCCGATGCTTCGCCTCCCCCTTGTACAAGATTATTAATAGTTTGTGTAGAAGTGTTTCCTGCTGAAATACTAATTGGAGTATTAACAATCACTTGTAGTGTTGCAGTTGCTAATCTATTGATTGCACCAATGTGTGCCGCAAGTTGTGTGGCACCCCCTGCTACGATTCCAGTTGACTGAGTGCTTAAAATGTTTACACCTAGTGGTATAGGAATACCTAGTCTATTATATTTAGGATTATCCCCAGCTTCGCTACTTAAAACAGTATAATATGAATTACCGCAAACAAATACGTCAAAGAATTCATCTACTGTCACATCACCACCTCCACTGGTTAATGCTTTGTTCAATGTAATTTTTTGATAATCAACTTTAGTTACAATACATCCTGTAGGTGCATAACTTAGCCCATTACTTCCTGTGGTGCTTCCATATTGATCTCTAATATAGATATTATTACCTACAGCGACCCCATCGGTATTAACTCCTGTAATATAGATACTACCAGTGGTTAGGGTAGAGGTATTCACTGTGGCATTTAAGAAACCTGGGAATCCTTGTTCGTTAACCTGTGGTACCAATGCACCTGTATAATCTCTAATTTGTTCTGGTGGAACAACTTCCATTACTAAAGAAATATGAGGCCTATCTTCTGGATCTGGTACAAATACTCTAATTTGCGAATTATTGGGCCAGTAACCAGTAGGATAATATTGATCTAGGAACTGACTATCAGGGAACGTTACTGCTAATGCTGGGTTAGGACTTTCTGGATAGGCTTTGTTTATAGGATTATAAACATGCCCGCTAAACTTACGTTTACCATATCCTCGTGCCTGTAAACAAATATTACCAAAGTTTGCGTTACTGTTAACAATAGAAGCGATACCGCCTCTTTCTACCTCAACTCCTGTTGAACAGAAAATAGTAAACACTGATACTAATTGTGCATATCCATCATTTACAATATGAACACCTCTACCACCCTGCGTAACCTGCGTAAATGCGTCATAAACAAATGATTGTATAGGACTTCTATCACTTATTACAGCACCATCTACTAAACTTCCTCCCATTGAACCAACTTGATCAATTTTACGTTGTGCCCAGGTAGACGTATTTCCAGAATATTGATAACTTAATAAATCACATTCCTTATCTCTATATGGGTAAATTGTAGTATCGCCTATGTACAAGGTAGAATTAATACCAAAACCAATAGTAGCAGTGCTAATACCTATTCTGTATGTACTACTTGTTAAAGTCGTTACACTGACAACTGTTGGAGCTATCTTTACATCAGACCCGTTTAAGCCTGTTAAACTGAATAATCCTCCACCTGCATATACCGGTGGAGCCACTGCTGGACCATTTTGAATAATATTTGTAATAATATTAAAGTTTCGTTTGACAGCTTCTTGTGGACCGTATTCTTCTCCGTATTGAAAAAATGTGTTTATTGTTTGAGTTAAATTAGTTTGAGTTTGAGCTGTTACAGGTTTATTGGCAATTATATCTACAACCTTATCTCTTACATAGTTTATAGCATAGGTTGTTGTTGTTTCTTGTCCTGCAACTGAATTATACCCAGCACTCCAATAAGATAATCCAGCTTCTAAACTCTTTGCATTTCCACCTAATAAAATATCTTGGCTAACTGCATCTATAATTAATCCTACATCTCTGTAACATTTTTCTTCATTATAATTAAATGAATTTAAATTATACGTCCAATCTACAAATGCAATAACTTCATCTGCAATAAAATCTCTATTGGCTTTTAAAATGTTGTAAGCATTTAATATACTAGTTACCGTTGTAGCTGTCAAAGCAATATTACTTGGAGGAGGTGTTGCAACGCCTGGACCATTTTGAATAATATTTGTTAATGTTGTAACAATTCTTTGTGCTTCTGTAACTTCACTCATAGTAGCGGCAGGCAAGGTTAAAATTTGTTTCGCTACATTTCCTGTTGTGACTGTTACAACTTGATTTAACAAAATTTCATCTAGAACATTTTTTAATCTCGTATAAGCTGCAATTGTTTGAGTTTCTTGACCATGGATGGTACTACTACCTGGATTAAATCCGTAATAATATAGTCCTGCTTGAATACTTTGTCTATTACCCGAATATAGTAAATCATAGCATACTGCATCGGTAATCAATCCTACATCTCTGTAACACTTAGCCTGATTGTAGGTAAAATCAGGATGCCTTGAATTAACATAGGCTACTACTTCTGTACCTAAATAATGTTTATTTTTTTGTAAAATATTGAAGGCATTTATTGTGCTAACAATCTGACTAGCCGTGCTATTAGGAACAATTCTATCTGTCCACCCAGTTCTTGTACCGTTTAATATAGTAAGAATAATATCATAATTATTAGAAACTATGCCTTCTTCATAAACTGTAGCTGCTGTAATTGTTGTTATTTGAGTTACTGTTCCTTGATAAGGAGTTCTAAAATCATCTGCTGGGGTTGTATTAAGAATTACCTTGGTGCTCAAAGTTTTTAAATATTCTATGGCATCTATTGTTGGCCTAATTTGAGCTTCAATATCACCGGTATAGTTATCTTGATTATAATATTGTAATCCGGCAAAGGTTGTTTGACTCATACCAGCTGTTGGCCAAACTAAATCTTGAGCGATTGCATCGACAATTAATTTAGTATCTCTACGGCATTTACGTTCACTGTAAGGAAATGACTGTACTAAATTGTTTACATAATTAATTGTGTCTTCTTGTAAATATGCTCTGTTGGCCTGCATTAAAATTTCTGCACTGACAAATGCTGCATCTGGTCCTGGACTATTATAAATGTCAGGTGCTGCATCTGGTCCGTTAGCAATAATATTTGTTGTAACATTAATTGCATTTTGCAAACTTGCGCTGGCTACAGAACCACCTATTAACGCTGTGTTAATTACTTGTGCAGCGGTAGCGGTCATACCTAATAGGTTTGTAGCTGTAGAATTTGTAATAATTAATTGACTTAAGTCATTTAAATAATCTATGGCACTAATGGTTTGTGTTTCTTGTCCTTGAATTAAACTAATGACTCCATCATAATATGCTAGTCCACTTTCTCTAGACTTTTCATTTCCGCCAAATGCTACATCATAGGCAAGATTTTCTACTAATATACCTACGTCTCTATAACATTTTTCTCTACTATAATTGAAAGTTCCTGCCGTAGAATTTATAAATGCTGTTACTTCTGCTTTTAAAAAGTTTTTGTTGGCCTGTAAAGAATTATAAGCATTTAATGCTTCTAAACTAGGATTTTTAGTTGTATTCATAGGAATACGAGTGGTATAATTAGGACCGTTTCTTAAAATTCCTGTGATAACATCTATTCTATTTTGTAATTGTTCTGCTTCGTACTCACCTGCCTTCAAAACAGCGGTAACTTGAGAAATTGTGTTTTGATACAACGTGCTAGGTAATACCTGTTGTCCTTTTACAATATAAGGAACCAATCTCTTAATATAATTGTACGCGGCGAATGTTTGTGGAATATCATTTGTTGTTGTAGCTGTGCTGACATAGTTATAGTAATAAATCCCAGATTTAATTGTCTGCTTTGTACCGCCGTGTAAAAAGTCAAAGGCCACACTATCTACTACATACCCAACATCTCTGGCACAGGTACTAGAGTTATAAACATGTGCTGGATGATTTGTCTGTATCCAACTGATAACTTGAGTTTTATATGTTTCTCTATTAGCTAAGATTCCGTTATAAGTTGTAACATATGAAGCAGTATTTGATGGAAGACCGTTATTACTGTTAACTATTTTATCTGTAATATTATTCAACGCACTAGGATTTGATAAAATATTTGTTAAAGTAGAAAACAAGGTATCTATTATGGTACCATATGCAACAAAGCCACTTACAGATACCGCTGTGTTTCTAATTAGTTGACCTAAATAAGAAAATGCCTGAGTAGTTGTAGTAAGTTCACCTGGAAAACTAATATTACCTTGACCATAATATTGTAATCCAGAAAATCTACTGTCACTTTCTGTGTTATAAAGTAGATCAAGGCCTATACTATCTACAATTAATCCTATGTCTCTTTTACACTTTGTTGCATTGTAAGTAAAAGTTCCTGTATTAAATGTCTTATCTACATAAGCTACTACTTGTTCTTGTATAAAGGGCTTATTCGCAAGCATTAATGTTCTTGCGTTAAAGAACCCTGGATTTTGTTGTCCTGCATTAATACTCATACCTGGCGAAATAGTACCGGTTGAAACTTTTACCACTATAGTTGTAGTATTTTTAACCCAGGTTCCTGTGCCTACCGCTCTAGGAATTTGAACAGTTTGATTAGGTACGAACATTGTACCATCTTTCAACCACGGACCTGATTGATTAGTACAATTTTGAATATATGGACTGTGAAAAAGATCTATACGATCTTCACCCGTTAAAGGAGGAAATGCTGTACAATAAGCACCTCTGTTAAATTCGCTAGCATAATCACCTTCTAACAACCCGCTTCGTCCATTTAAGAATGTGCAAAACGCAATATAACATCCACTTTCTACATGAAATAAATCTTGAGTTTTATTGATAGGTTCAATAAAAGTTGTACGAATATCACTTCCCATAATAGAAGTATATGGTTTCAATCTAATAGGATTATCTTCTAAATAAAAACCTGCGCTGACTTTGATTTGGGTGCCTGATTGATAATATGGACTACGTACAGCACCACCAATTGTTCTACATGCTCGACTTGGATCCTGTGCTCTACCGTCATTTGTATCATTCCCGTCTACTGTAACATACAGAACATTAGTTACAACTGGTGCTGTACCTACAGGATTTGCACCACGAACTCTGATATTTCCGTATATTTCAGTTAAAGGATTTTGAGGAATCGGTTCTTGTAGATTGCCTGGACGAATTTCAATTGTACTAGAACTACTTCCTATAATTCTAGTATAAATCTCATTTATATATCCTTCACTCCATGCTCTTGTAGAGGTAGAGGAATCGTAGAAACCAATTTTTCCAGTGTTATTTGAATGCGGTACTAGCTCGTCGGATTCTAATTCATCTTTTACATAAGCATTTAATCCTACACTAACGCCGCCGTTTACTCTAAGAGCTGCTGTTAGATTGTCAGCTATGGTCAAATCTGTAACGGTTGTTTTATTTTGAACAATTAAATTATTTTGTATAATAACACCACCGGCAACTTTAAGTGCAGCTCTACCGGGATTACTATTAAGGCCGTTGCCTTCTGTTTCATAATCTAAATCGTTTTGTTCTAAGTCAGCAGGATCAGTTTTTATTACATTAACACGTTCTACTCTTAATCTTCCATACTGTGGATTGTATTTTAAACCTTGCAAATTTTGAGCAGGACTAAAATATGCTTCTTGATCTATGAATAGGTACTGTTGACCTGTGCTTAAAGAAAATACAGGCGAGTATTCTATATCTGCGTTCGTGGCAGTTATAATTAAGTTGGTACTGGTTATAGCGAATGAAATCCTACCATAGATATTGCCGCCTACATTAAGGTCCTTCTCTATACCTACACCGCCAGCAAAGTAAGCAGCACCCGCTTTTCTTTGATCAATGGTTTGATTTAATGTGTATCCTTGTTCCATACCAAATCTATTGGCAGGATTATAAGTTATTCCGAAAGGGTTATCTACATTGGCTGAACCTAATGAGTCTAGGTCGTATGTGGTTACCGTGCTCCAGGCTAAACTGGCATTGCCTAAAGATGATGTATTATCATATTTAGGTAAAAAGTCTTCTATCACTCTGCCTATAAATTTTACTTCTGTGTTTGTACTACTACCTACGGTTACACCTAAGGTACTCAATAAATTTATTCTGTTAGTTACAGTAAATGAAGCATCACCTAATACATTTACTCCATATCCATTTGCATATTGATATGTGCCTACACCTCCTACTATAATATCTACATTATTACCAATAAAAGATTCAACTTTTCCTGTAATTTGATTAATTTCATTCTGAAAATTATTTTCTTGAACATTGATTACATTACGCTGTCCTGTTAAAATATTTGTATTTGTAATAGCAGTGATAATTAAATCATTAGCTTTTACAGTGGCAACTTTTTTAACATTTAAAAAATAATTTTCTGAAATGTCTGTTACAAATGTAGATGACGATGCAGTTGATGAAACTGGAGTAGCTCCAGTATAACCAGTTGGGGTGTTTGAATAAAAAGTCTTGGCCATTTATTGATCCTCGAATGTATTTATTTTTTTAATAAATCCTTAACTCAACCGTGTCAATAAACGGACTTGTTCTATGCGGATATTTAGGATGGCTTTTAAATCTAAGTATTACTCCAAACGCAGTACTCATAACATCATTAATTCCTAGTTGAGTTCCCCATAGATCGTTTTCGTCTCCATAGAGTTTTATATTATCGCAATTGTTATCTGCTTTATTATCGCCTATAAAATTGTCATTTATTGTAAATTGAATAGTATCATCTGTAATTCGACCTCCTCTATTAACCTTTAATCTTAATTGAATACCTGTAAGGTGTTCAGGAGTATCAGTAAAATTGAATCCGGTACATTTAAGATAATAAGTTTTATCTAGTAGACCAGGTTTAGGATCTCTAGCAATATGTAAAAGATCTTTTACTGTTCTAGTATTCCTACCGTCGTTGTGTTTTAAACTAAAGAAATTATCAGCTTCTTGCCATGGAACATGTATATTTTCAAAATCATTTTCAGAAAATTGCGTAATTTGAGTAGGAAATGCCCAAGATGAACTCATAATTTAATATTTATCTATAAAAATAGGGGAACAAGTCCCCTATCCGAATACTAATAAACACAGATATTATCTGTTATCAATTAATACTGTTTGACTTGCTGTGTTAGCAGCGGTTAAATTCCAACCTGCGCTACCGTTGGTCAGATATAAAAAGCTACCTGTTTGGGTAGATCTTTCAAGTATAACACGACGGCTGGTCATTTTCTTAACGAAGTAAGTGCTTCCATTAGCGTCAGTGGCTTTAATACGTAATTGTCCTGCGCTTAACGCTGTTGTCGTTGAAACTAATCTACATGTACCTGTTCCTTGGCTGGTTTGTACTCTGTAAGATTTACTTGCTACCTGTTCCAAAATATCTCCTGTTGCAGCACTTGTTCCGCCAGCAGCAGTAGGTACATAGGCTTGGCAAACAATAATTGCACTAACTGTGTTAATACTAATTGTAGCTGTTGCAGAACCTTGTGTGGTCATGTTAGTACCAGTAAAACTAACACTTGGGATATTTAAATAACCAGAACCATTGTTAGTCATTGTTACACTTGTAACGTTATTACCAGTTTTATTTGCCGTAGCTGTAGCTTGTGTACCACCTGGAATATCTGGTGCTCCAATAACAACAGAAACTGATAATGTAGACACAGGTGTTACACCAATAGTTACCGCTGTAACGCCTTCTCCTGCTACGTCAAGTCCCTTTCTAAGCCCAAAATATTTTGATTTAATCGGACGTCCCATTTGTTTTCTCCTTTTCCTTTGACCGTTCTAGGGTCATACGCGGTGGGAGCCGCATAATTTGTCTAGACTCATTATTTATTTGAAGTGGTAAAAAAGCCCGAATTGCTTCGGGCTAATTTATTTCTGTACGTAACTACAAAATTATTTGAAGCTTACGTTAGCAGATGTAATTGCAACTTTACCTAGGTAGTCAGCAGCATTACCTAGTGAGCTTGCTGTATTGCTTAGTTCAACATAACCATAACGTGTCATAAAGCCAACTACTGGTTCAAAAGTAGCTGGATCTAGTACAACACCAGAACTCATTAGAGGAATATATGGGCAATAGAAAGCAGCAGCATCAGCTTCGCTTGTACCCTTATAACCAATTAGGACCTGGTTGTTATCGTTTGTATCACTCATGTATGCATCTACATAAACACGCATTGCACCATTTAGTGTACCAACAAACTTGGTATTTGTTGGAGCTTCAAACGTGCCTTCTGTTGTGCGAGCAAAAGCAGAAGTTGTTGCGCTCTGTAGAATTGTTAGAGCCTGGTTAGAAACAACTGCCCAGTTAGCAGAACCACGACGTGTACGCTGAGCAATTAAGTTGCTTACACGATTGATTTGAATTGCTAGAGCAGCGTGCTCGTCACCAACGAATGTTGCTGTACCAGAAACTAATGATTGGTCATATGTTTCTTCAACACTTGCTAATGAACGTAGACTTGTTAGGATCTCTTGATCGATCTCAGCAGTAATTTCCTGTGCTAGAGCAGCCATGATTTCTGCTTCGATGTCAATGCCTTGTTGGGCTTGTGCATCTTGTGCAGCCTCAAATGTCCAGCGAGCGCTTAGTTTACGTGACTTAGCTTCTACTGGTGTCTTTAAGATTTGAATGCTCATACGCTTACCTGGTAAACCTTCTAAAGCACTTGTAATTGCTGCTGTACCGTTAGAAGCATTATTACCAGAATATGCTTGAGCAATCTTGAATGGGCTTAGAGCCTCTTCACCTGCTACAACTGTGTCACCTGAAGCAACTGCATCAGCATAACGAACACGTAGTGTATGAATTTGAGCTACTGGACCTGTCATTGGTTGAACACCGATGATTTCATTGGCAATAACTGTAGGCATAACACGACGGATTACTGGAAGAATTACACGATTTAATGTTGCAATGTTACCAGTGCTTGTTGCACCTGCTGTTGCGGCTTCTGCCAAGTAACGACGTGTATTCTCTAAGCATACGCCCATAGAAGCACGACGGTTACCTTGTAGGCCTTCAAGCAGAGCGTCTTTGGTCTCTGACCATCTTTCATTTAAAAGTTTTGACATTTCTTATTGTCTCCTTGAATTATTTTAGACCCGCAAGTTTGCGGATATCTAAGATATTGTCTAAGCCTACCTCGGGCTTGGTTTCACGATTGCCTGTTACAGCAGTACTTTCTATTAAAGTAGGTTTTTCTACTTTTTTCTTTTCGCCTTCCATTACTGCGGGTAGGTATTTGTCAAATGCAGTTCTTAACTTAGGAGTATGAATACTCTCAAGTAATTCTTGCATTACTACTCTCTTGTCACCACTAAGTGGTGATAAAAGTTCTGCCATTACTTGTTTACGTTCCATTAAATCTTTCGTAACACGAATTTCGCGTTGGGTAGATTCAACGATTGTTTCTTTTTCTGCAATAGCATTTTTGGCTTCTGCTAATTCTAAATCTTTCTTTTGAATGATCTTTAACAGTTTAGCTGTTTCAGATTTTTCATTGAGGAATGAACTAGCATATTCTTGAGCAAAAGCTTCATATAAACGACGACCAAAATCATTGTTTTTAGCATTGTTAATATCTTCTTTTAACTGGCTAATTTCTGTTGTTAATTTCTTAGCAACAGCCTGTTCTACAACCTTGGCACTACGCTTTATAAATGCACCTTTGATCTCTTCAAATTTTTCTTTAGCTTCACGAACAATTTTTACTTTTGTTTCAGCCAAATCTTTCTTGTCTGTAGCGAATTCTTGAATTTCTTTGGCTAAAGCATGTACAACAAATTGCTCTAGTTTACTAAAATTCTCACTTACTCTACGACGATCATTTTGAAACTCAACTAACTCTTTACCTAATTGACTGATTACAAAACCTTCTAGTTTTTTAGCATCTTCACTGATACGTTGTGTGTATTGTAATTTTGCTTCTGCTAGAGATTTTTTGTCTTCATACAATTCGGCCATTTCTGCGGCCAATCTATCGCTTAACATCTTGTCAATTGCTTCAACCATTAGACTTTTATCATGGTTATACTTCTGAGCAAATTCTTCACGAAGTTCAGCGGTTACTTGGTCGCGATTCTCTTGAATTTTAGCAGCCAATGCGGATTCAAGTTCAGACCCTACATCTTCTGAAATCACTCCACTCTCGACTAACTTTTTGAATGCGTCCAACATTAGTTTTTCTCCTCGGGCTTATTTTAGACCTTTGATGATCTGAAGAAGTGATTCCTTCAAATATTTCTGGGCCTTTGGATCTTCTTTTACTTCTTGTGCTACCTTATATGCTTTATTTCCTCCTCTGCTGTTCATCAAATGCTCATAAACAGGAGTTGGGTAAGCACCAGGTGCGCTTGGTTGTGCAACTATATCCACAGTAATAATCTCAAAATCGGATACTTTGCCACTCATATCGTCAACGTTGCCGCTGCCTCTAGAACTGACGCCAAGTTTTACACCGCTTTCAAGCATTGTGCGAATTAAGTTGCCCATTGGGGTTGGTAAGATTTTAAACTTACCATATCCGTTAGGACCTTCCATCCACATATTAGTAATCATATGTGAGACTCGATCCAAGTTTACTTTTAAATCATCAGGATGATCAACTTCACCTAATACACTATAACCATTTTGAATTTGATCATTTAGCGTTTTTACTGCACGTTCAATTTCATCTACAGGATAGACACGCTGGTTGGCATTACGAATGCCTCCCTGAATCGCTATACCTTTTAGATAAAGATTTTTTCCGTCCTTATCATCAGACTCAAGCACTGCTTGAGCCTGATCAAAGGATAGTGTTTCTTTTAGATAAGTTAATTTCATCCAAACACTCTAATTACTTAGTAAAACCTTTTAATAAAGATTTTTGATTACCTATACTTGTTTGTCCAGCTTTATCGCCAGATCCGGAACCTACTGGACCTGCTGATTTGCTATTTTGACTTACTTTACTCAGTGATTTCACACCAGATTGTTTCCCGTCAACATTAACTTCGCCCTTACTATACTTTTCTCCACTGCTTGGTGTTACGCCATTGTTTACTTTGTTAGGACTTGTTCCTGTATTATGTTGAGGTTCAACATAACTTTGGTGTAGGTTCTTACCATTTACACCTGCTGGTCCTGGTTTATTTGCACCACTAGCAACTACACTTTTTCCATCTGTAGCATTGGTATCTTTATCACCTGTTCCTGCCCCGGCATGTTGCCCTTGAGTTTTTTGACTGTTCTTTTCCCAATCATTACCTACTTTCTCACGATATTCGCGTGTCATACGACGTCCTTCAAAAGCTGGCACGCCCATCATGTCATCTTCTTTAGGCATATCATCGCCCATATCACCCATGTCATCGCCCATATCGGATGATCCTTCTGGTTCAGCACCTAGGGCAGCTAGGGCATCTTGAAGTTTTTCAATAGCGTCTCTTACACTAAATTCTACTTCTTCATCACTACTTTCAATATCGCTTTCTAGATCGTCTGTTTTTTCTAAACCACTTGGTTCTGACATGCTATCGTCTTCGTCATCTCCGTCCATCATATAAGAATCTTCTAAATCCATATCATCAGATTCTTCCATGTCTTCATAATCAGATTCTTCCATGCCCTCATCAGCAGATTCTTCCATGTCCTCATCAGCAGATTCATCTACATTATCATCAGCAGATTCATCATCTTCATCATCTTCTTGCTCTTCTTCGGCAATTAGATTCTCGTAAATTTCTCTTGACTTTTCTACAACGATTTCATGAAATAACTCATTAGCTTTTTCATGCTCTTCGTTTACAATATAGTCCAATAATTGTTCAAACTTGGTCATTGCGGGTTATCTCCTTAATTGGTTCGCGGCAAGGCATTGTGATATATTTACTAGGGTTTTTAAAAGGACAAGCGAAATAGGCCAAAAACGGTCTGTTTTATGACCTAATGTGTGTGAATCTTACCTATTTTTTACAAAAAAGATAAAGATTTTATGGCGGAGCTGCTTCTGCGGGAGGTGCAGCATACATCTTACGAACTAAAACTAAATCTTCTCTACGCTCTTTTACTCTAGATTCACCCGCTTTTCTTATTCCATTTATAGTTTTAAGTGTTAATCTACTATGTTTTCTTAGATCATCAGGATACATGACTCCGCTATCTCTATCAGATTCATAACGTAGATTATCCTGCATCTCTACATTTTTTCTATCAAAATATATAAACTCTCTTAAAAACATAGAAATATTTATGCTGGTGGTTGTGTTTCTGCAGGAGATAACCCCGGTGCTGCTCCTGAAGCAGCACCTTCTGGTGGAGTAGTAGGAGTTGTACCTCCCCCTATTGCACTCATATCTGCTGACATACCTGCCGCGGTTATACCAGCACCTCTAAGTTCTGCGTTGGCAGATAAGTCAATATCTTCGTCAATATTTTCTTCTTTCCATAGCTTTTCATTTTCTGCCATTTCCTCAGCTGTTAGACCAAGAAATCTTTTTAAGGCAAATCTCTTAGATAAGAATGGAACTTGTGATATATTAGAAAACACGTTCATTCTAACTCCATCCATTTCTGCCTGTCTGTAGCTGGCAAAGTTCTGTGGAGGATTAAATTTTATTTCAAAAATATTTGAATCTACATTAATACCTTTATTATAAAGATATGCTTTAAATTCATTGTCAAACTGTTCATTCATTAAGGATTGTAATCGTTCACAATATTTGTTAAATCTAAGTTCTTGTATATAGGCTGTGCCAACTCGTCCGTCATTAAAATTGCTTCCTCCGTCATCAGGGCCTGTTGGTAAGTAGCTGCTAGGTATGCGTAAAGCACGGAACAACTTATTGGTAAAATATTTGAGATCATCTATTTCTCCTAAATTTGTACCTCCTGGTAATACTTCTACTTTACTACCACGTCCTTCTGCTGTCTGTGGGAAAAAATAATCTTCATTAATACTTAATGGATTATATCCTGCATCTATAACTGATTGACTACCACCGGTGACACTTGGGATGCGTCTTTGATTTACTTCATTTTTTACACGTTCTACAAAAGTCATTGCCAAGTGGCTTGGCATATTTCCAACATCTATATAAAATACTCTACGTTCCGGAGCACGTTGTATCCTGTATATAATAATAGCATCTTCTAGTAATTCTTTTTGTTTATAAACTTTAAAAATACTTTCTAAAAGACTAGTGCCAAAAGGATAATTATTATCCAATCCTTCGCTCATAGATATATGAATCACATGCTCTGCATTAATTGCCCATTGATTTTCTGTTTTTTGAAATCTCGATGCAGTTAAATTTGTGGGATAAGAACCTGTCATACCTCTACTCATACCAACGCCTGCATTATTTCCTGCATATCCACTGGCATATTGGCTACCGCCTCCTGCAACATTACTTGGATTAATTTGTGTAGCAGCCAATGATTCTAAATTAGGATTAAAATCTCTTATATGATATTGCTCAGGTTTTTTACCTTCACTTTCATTGACGATTATACGATCTACTTTGGCAGGATCTACATACATCCATGTTTGAGTTTCTGGATCTCTAACAAAAAACACATCCCCATACTTAAATGTATTTCTTACAATTTTGTGTATTCTTGTATTAAACTTATTTAACTTACACCATTGCTGCATAAGTTGTCTAATAATTTTTATTTCAGTAGAGGTTGCTTGCTCTTTGAAGAATACACGAAAAGGAGTGCCGTTTTCTTCGTTTTGTTGTGTACAAAATTCTGCAAGAATGTCTAGAGCAGCATTTACTTCACTATCACTATCCATTGTATCGTATTGACCATAACGTTCTAGACGATTAGGATGACCTGAATATACATCAGGTAGATAACTGGAATAATTTCTATGGAAAGAGTTAGCTGTATTGCTTTGAGCCAAAGCACCGCTAATAGGACTTAAGGCGCCGGTTGTATTAATAGGGGTGAAATATTTACGCCAAGACATTTATAACTATCCAATTATGCAAACAAATCACCGCTAAGATTTTGTGTGGCCTCAGCGGCCTTCTTAGTATTTTCAGCTGTGTCTTTCATATAGCGGAGAATATCGTTCATAGTAGTATTTAACTCTTTAATACCCGGAAGAGCATTTTCATTTGTTAAAGGAATAATAGCCTCAGCTCCATTTTCACCGACTATAACTCCTCCAGAAGCCATTTTAGGCATACCTTCTTCCGGATTTTTGTCATTAAAAAAGTTTTTATATAATCCGTAAGCACCTCCAGCTACGGCTCCTACTCCTGCACCAAGTGCTGTGCCAAGTCCAGGTACTACACTACCTAACATTGCTCCTGTACCTGCCCAACTTGCCGCTGTACCTATGGTGTCAGCAGATTTACCTGCTGTTGTATCTCTACCAAAGGCGTCAGCAGCTAGGTCGCCACCTATACCTAGTAGCGTACCTACTCCGAGACCTTTAACGCCCTTGAGTATATTACCCATTTTGCTTCCGATATCTTTACCACCACCGCCACCGCCTTGCTTACCTGGAGATCCTTTTCCTCCTTTATCTGGTAACTCAGGAAGGCCGGGACCTCCAGGAGCTTGACCTACAACTACAACATACAATGGACTAGAAGCACTAGATCCTGGAACATTTAAACCAGGTAATCCTAGAGGCCCTTTACCGCCACCTGCGCCACCTCCGCCACCGCCAGCTCCTGGTATGGCCATTTTATAAATTCCGTAAGCAGCGCCTGCTGCTACCAAAGCAGCTAAAAGTTTGCTTGTATCTACAACCTTAATGCCTAGTTCATCGAACTTATTCTTCATAAAAGTTAATGCATCGCCTACAGTTTTAAACACGGGTAACAATACATCTTTGAGTCCTTGAGCCAATGCACTTAATACAGGAGTTAAGGCACTGACAATAGGATTTAACATTTCATGAAAACCTTTTGTTAATTCATCTAATGCTGCTTTTGCAGAAGCCATGTCTTTAGCTTGACTATCATTCATTCTCTTTTGTTGATCTTGTCTTACCGCTGCTAATCTTGCTTCTTCGTCACTCAAGGTATTAATATCTTGAGTTCTCGCTCTTGTTGCTTCACTTAACGCCTTAGAGGCAGTTTGCATCATAGTAGTATCACCAGACATAACCATGACTCTAAAAAGGTCTTGATTCTCTTGTCCTGCTTTTTGAAGCGATCTAGATATTTGTACTCCAGTTTTTTGTACATCTTCAACTGACTTACTTGAATTTTTTACATCACTGGCTAGTTTGCCAAGTGCTTCACTGCCGCCTGTTATAACTGCTTCAAATTGTTGAGCTCTATCTGTTAATGGTGGAATGCCCATTAATTTGCTAGCCAATGCTTCTTTAGCTCCTTCACCCCCTCTAGCAAATGCTTCCTGCATGGCTGCGTTGGCCTTGGCTCTTTCTGCTGGTTCCAAGCTAGCTAGATAATTTTGAATTGCTGCGTTGGCCGCACGTTCTTTCATTTCTTTTTCTTGTTCTTCTTTAGAAATTCCTGTAAGTTGTGCTAAGGCATCCATTTGTAAGAATAGATCTTTGCTACTTTTTGTAACTAGATCTAAATTTTGTTGTTCTTTTTTGCTAAGTCCACCTTGTGACGCAATCATAGCAGCGAATCCACTGTTTATTTCTTGAGTGGTTAACCCTAACGCTCTAAGTTGCCTGCCCGTTTCTCCTTGAGTCAGTGAATTACTGAACAATACAAAATTTTTAGCTCCTTCGTTTACATTCCCACCTAAAAGTAAAAATGCTTTGCTATTTTCTTTCATTAAAGAAGTAAAATCTTGTAACGTTAAACTCGTTGCAGCAGCAGCTACTCTTAAATCAGTTAAACTTCCTCCAAAACTTACACCTGCTGCTGTGACCTTTTGATAAGCAGCAAAATTCTCTTGTTGGTAAATTGCTAGTAACTCAAATCCTTTTGCTACTTTACCTATAGGTCCTGGCAAGTTTTTAAACATGCCGATCATATCACTTACTTCGGCTTTACCTTCGTTTAACTTGCTAACAAAATTTTGTATACCTTCCTTGTTCGCACTGATAGCATTACCCAAGGCTCCAAAACCTTGACCAACCATTTGACCAGCACGTTGCATGGTCGATAAACTACTGTTAACCTGCGCTACAGTCTGAGGATTTATTGTTTGCCCTGCTAGATTAGCTACACCTCCAGCCCCGCCCTTACCTTGTACTGCCTGTAACAACAGTCGTAGAGTAGCCTCAGTAGCAGCATTATTAAGTTCTACTGGTTGATTGCCTATTGATCCTGTTACTTCAGCCATTAGTTATTTTAGAATTATAGCGGTATATAAATACTTTGTTCACTTTTATCTTTTATTTATCGGAGTCTAACACCGTGATTTCTATGCCTAAATCTACTAATCCTTTAACAGGATACATGCGTCAACCTAAAATTTTTATACGCTTGCCTAGTAATGGAGAATATTGGCCACAAGGTTCGATAATTCCTACAGAAAATAACGAATATCCTGTTTATTCAATGACTGCAAAGGATGAATTATTGCTCAAAGTACCTGATGCTTTAATGAATGGGCAAGCAGTGGTCGATGTTATTCAACATTGTATGCCTAATATTAAAAATGCATGGCTAGTTCCTAGTGTAGATTTAGATACAATTTTAATTGCTATAAGAATAGCCACTTACGGAGAAAAAATGCTAACTCCTATTAATTTACCAGGTGATATCGAGCTTGAATATGAAGTAGATTTAAGAATTATATTAGACAATTTATATAATTCAATAAAGTGGGATCCTATTATACAAATTAGTTCTGATTTAACAATTTTTGTTAAACCATTAAATTATAAATTAATCAGCGAAAGCAGTTTAAAAAGTTTTGAAACTCAAAAAATTTTAATGTTAGCTAATGATGAAAAATTAGATCAAACTGAAAAGATGGATATGTTTAGAAAATCATTTGCAAAATTAACAGAAGTTACTATTGGAGTGATTAAAGATAGTGTTTTTAGAATCGACAGCACAGCAGGTAGTACAGATAATCCTTTACACATTAAAGAATTTATAGATAATATAGACAAAGATCTTTTTAATACTATCCAAAATCACTTAGAAATGTTAAAAGAAAATAATACTATTAAACCTATTACAATTGAAACTCCTGAAAATGTAAAAATGCAAGGGTATAATGAACCAACTATAACAGTTCCGTTAATGTTTGATCCTTCAACTTTTTTCGTCTAAGGCTTTTATATCTTGATTTAGAAGGTATACAAAATCTTGCTAATCAGTATGATCAAGATATAAAAGCCATAAAAAAGGAATTATTTAAAATTTGTTGGTATATGAGAGGTAGTGTAAGCGTTGAGCAGTCTTATCAGTTATCACAAGAAGACAGAGAAATAATGAGTAAGATAATTGAAGAAAATTTAGAAACAGCTCAGAAAACAGGGTTACCGTTTTTTTAAATCTTACGCCCTAGAAACTTACTGTTAAACTCTACTATAACTTTTTTCTTCTTACCTGGACTAGGTTTCTTAGCAGGTTGTTTAGGAGCAGGTTTTTTAGGTTGTTTACTTTCACTTACTGCCTCTCTTATGCCCATTTGCTGTGCCTTTTGAATTGCTAATTTGTCAGATGCTGTCTGCTGAAATCCTGGTTTAGCCATAGCAGCGTCCTTTGCTGCTTTTACAGCCGCATCTTGTTTGGCTTTTGCTGCGTTGGCCGCTTGTGTCGCGGCAATTTGTTGTTGGGCTGTTTGTTTGTCAGCCTGTGCTGCTTGTGCCTGTTGAGCACTTTGTTGTTTTAACTTGTTTGTATCAACACTGGTTCCTGTAGCTGTTGCTGGTGCTTGAGTAGCAGGAGCAGCTGTCTGTTGAGCAGCTGGTTGTTGAGCAGCTGGTTGTTGAGCAGCGGCAGGTTTTTGACTCTGACGTTTCTTAATTTCTGCATCTACTGCGGCTTTGACTCTAGGATCAAGATTAGGTTTAGCTGCGTCTGCTGCTAACTGAGCATCTGTTCTACCTGCGGTAGACTGAGCAATTTCTTGATCACTGACAGCATCAACATCATTTTTAGCTTGTTGTGCTGCTGGATCTTTTAATGCTGCTGATACTTCTTGTTTCTGTTGTGGTGTAAGTTTTGCTATTGTTGCTTTTAATTGTTCTACTTCATCCGGCTGTGCGGCTGCTTGAGGTGCTGCCTGTGTGGCAGGTGCGGCTGCTTGTCCTCCTGCCGAAGCTGCTGGTGCGCTGCCCCCTGCAGCAGGAGCTGTCTGTCCCACTGCTGTAGCCGCTCCACTACCACCAGAGGAACCGCCTCCACTAAAAGAAGCCTGCCCACCACCTATTGATGACGCTTGTCCTCCATTATCTGCTGTGTTTGTTGATGTATTAGCACTTGTTGTTCCCGAATCGTCTGCACCTTGACCTGTTACAAAACCTGCACGAGCATCTTTATATCCCTGTTTAGCTCCTGCCCAAAAATCTTTAACACCACCTACTACATTTCCGGCTACCTTGCCTATACCTGATCCTGCACCAAAGGCACTTATTTCATCTAGTTGTGGGTCAACAACAATAACTTCATTTATTCTCATGTTTGTTCCTATGCATTTAGTAGAGTTAAGATTTCCTTTTGCTGGTCAGGATTTAATTTTTGTATTCTTGCTATTATATCTTGTATATTTATAGGTTCATCTTGTGCGTCAACGCCTATGTCTTTAAAAGCAGCATCTATTACTTTGTCACCGACTTTTAAAGATTGCAAAACTTTACGAATTTCTTCACTGTCTGTGGGAGAGCCAGCCTGCTTCCATGCTTTTTCTAATTTGCCAGCATCTATCTTATTCCCAGTAATACCAAATAGTTCTGTAATTTGTCTACGTGATAATGATTCAGTGGTAGGTCTACCACTTGTAGCTGCACTAGCAGAGCCACCTGCTGCTGCACTAGCCACTTGAGCTAGAGTTGTTAGTGTGTCTTTAGCAGTTTGATAATGTTGAGCGGCCTTTTTTACAACTTCTGCAGAAGCTTCTAGACCTTGAACATATTCTGGTGTGCGCATCTTAGCTACGAGATTATAAAATCCCTGCATGTCACCAGCATCTACTAATTTGTTCAGTAGTCGAACATCTTCTGCTTTACCTGTAACAAAGGTCCATTGACCATTAAGATCAAATGTGCCTTTCATTAGATTGTTAGCACCCTTGGCCTGAAGATATTCTGCTCTAAAACTATCTGCTATAGATCCGGCAATTTTTGTAGCAGCCGCAGCGGTTAATCCTGCAATAGCTCCTGTAGTAGCACCTCTGCCTATGGCAGTGCTGGCCTGTTGTCCTTGTAGTAATCTATCGGCTATGTTTATAATACCTGTAGCGACTCCTGCACCAGTTCCTACTGCTAGAGCTCCTGCACCTACTCCACCTGCTAAGGCTACTCCTAGCGCAGCAGCAGCGGATCCTGCTATTGCCAATAAAAATTTATGAGTTTTAGGATTGTTTTTAGCAAATTCACCATACTTGGCTAACTTAGCTGCTAGTTGTGGATTCTTAGTTGCTATACTAGACTTGATTTGATCAAACTTTTGATCAAAGGCTTGAACAGGACCACTGTTCTGTAACATGCCACCGAACTTGTTAAACCATGCATTGCTGATTTTGTCAGTGGAGCCACTGACAGCGTCCTTGGCTTTACCTAGAAGAGATCTTCCTCCGCCCTTCTCTATAGATTTAAACAGCTGATTTATCTGATCAGGTCGCAGAGCAACTTCACATAAAACGGGATGTATTTCTTTCTGCCATTTACGGAAGTAGAGATCAGATCCTCCTATACTCTCAAAGATAGTTTGTTGACCTAGGGCTTGATATAATCTCATGTTTATTCCGGAATAATTAATATTTATAAACGAACTGCGTTCGTTTGCTTCTTCGTCTGCGAGACTCGAAGCAGTTAGTATCATCTAGATTAATTGGTCACACTTCGCCCAGACAGGGCGAAGTTAGCATCATCTGAGTAGCTCAGTCACATAGTGTTAGGGTGTTTAACAGAGGCGGTTGTCCGGTACCTCCATCCCAGTCTTCATACAACGGCGGCTCGCAGGTAATACACTATCATCACTTACGAACGTGCAGTATCGCTACTGCGTCTTTTCAGCCTTATTAATCTTTTCAAACAACCAAATCGCGGCATTTGCGATCGTCATCCGGGTAGGGTAGTGGTTGAGTGCTCAGTACGGCGAGAGACTATCATCCCTGCGACCCGAGGTCCAGGTTTAGAGCGCATGAAATTAGCCTGCGCAAGCCTTAACCGTTTAATTTGCCTTTGATATGTGAGCCATGG